>Ga0160429_1000018_pt1 | contig 253914 bp, 220 predicted proteins | sample SolpanmetagenomR_FD_108199 | JGI IMG/M metagenome (GOLD analysis project Ga0160429, IMG submission 108199) | Solar panel surface microbial communities from Lawrence Berkeley National Laboratory, California, USA - R | ecosystem: Engineered > Built environment > Solar panel > Unclassified ... | reverse complement strand
GACGTAAATAAATTAGTATAGTTGTACAAATAGGCGCATGGAATTCAGTGGAATGGCAGGCTTGGGAGAGTCGAGCTAATCAAGATGAATGTGACGGGTACATGACGTATAATCGAAAACCTCAATAATGGAAAAAAAAGTCACGAAACAGCCAACAATGTCAAACACATTCATTTCATTAATTTCCTTTCTACACTCTGCAATAATGTGGCAATTGACCGATGAATTAATCGGACAAAGGGAAAAAAGGATTGGGTCGGGCAAGGCCAAAACTCTACCCTAGCCATAACAAAACCTAGGCTCGAAGTCGGCCCGATATGTTTGAAGTCATAGTGCTGATTGGATGTTTCTATTCTGAGCTGCGACAAGACCTGGTCAGGGTCATGATTTAATTAAACTGACTGGCAGCCTTGTTGCAGGTTGGATGATTTAAATGCCAGAGTGTCGCGCCTTGATCTTCTATTCTTCCTTTCTTTCTTGACCTTGATATCACCAGTCATCAGACCATCACTCAATATACAACAAAAAAAGCAGTTTCTATCGCTTTAGTCATACCGTAGACGATACACTACTCATATGGCGTCATCAAACCCTAGCAGACCTGGAATGAATAGTGCCCCTTCTAACCAAGTGACGGGGGAAGAGTATAATCGATTTGAAAAACTCCAAGTAAAGTTAAAAAACCCGGATGGTTATTACTTAGAAAAGGACGAATATGAAGCCAGAGCCGCCAAGATATGGCAGCTGCTAAGAGAAAAAAAACATCCATATACGGAAGGGACATATCTAATCGTCGGGCTCACAGTGTAGGTCCTTCCAAGTCACATGCATGCATGACAGCTGACAAAATTCGAGGCCGGCTGGGGAACATCTGATCGCCGACGAAACCTCGCCCTGTTCTGCTATCGTGACAGAAAGTACTGCCGCAGAAGGTTCTGTTCGGAAGGTAACCTTCGTTTGTCAACATCAGGGATGCCCGAAACCTTCTTTTAAAACAGTAAATCTGCGCGAAGTAGGTGTTCACTCCATGCCACATCCATACGACTGCTTCAGGTATGGTCATCACTATCGGACCACATTAAACGTCGATTGTGACACTCAAATTTGGCTTGTATATAATAAGGAATCATGGGCTCAGTTGACAAGTGTACCGTGTCACCTCCATATCGCATTGTCTTTAGCCGAGTTTTGTGAGAGTCGTAAAAGTGCGAAATTGTTGATCAGGCCTCATAATGAAAATTTTAAGAACTTTGAGAAGTCGGTGCCAAGGAACTATGGTTGGAGTTTCACTGAAGTCGAGGGACATCGAGAGACGATGCAAAGGGCTATCAACGCTATCAACGAGGAACAAACCGGCGCTTCCAAGGAGCATAATCAAACCGGCGCTTCCAAGGAGCATAATCAAACCGGCGCTTCCAAGGAGCATAATCAAAGTTATATTGTATTTCCCGTTGATATGGGAATTCCGTACGTCAACCTCCTCTACCATATTGGCTATATTGGGAAGCCATACTAACTCCTGCTCTAGTAAAAATGCAGTAACTAGTGATGATGATGAGTGGGTCACGCGTCACGAATGGAATATTCGTGATCACGGGGAGGGTGCATCATTTGCAATGCTCCTTCCCAAGGGGAATGCTAATGGTGACAACCGGATTCAATATGACAAGGGGAAATGGGAAAAGCTGATAGTTTGCAACGTTCTTTTTGATCTTCGAAAGAGACAAAAAGTCAGCATCAAGGGCTTTGATGGGCTTTTACTGGTCGCCTTTGAACTCACGCAAATTATCGAGTTTTTCAGTAAGTTTGTTAAAAGTGACCCACAGATCACACCTGGTAAACTCGCGGAGCTATGGTATAATTGTGCCCTGAAGGTCACAGTGAAGGAGAAAGTCATTAGCCACGCCATCAAGGAATACGAACAAGTAAACAAAACTAAGTTTAAATGGGAGAAGTACTCCTGCACCATGCACGAGTGCCCGCATGTGGTTCTAGGACCCAAGCTTGGCTATATGGTGATCGATCCATTGGACGAGTCGGGCCACCATGGAAACACTTAGATCTCATTTGGTGTAGAACTTCAACCACTCGTGCTTGATAGGTAGACCTTGCAAGAAGAAATGACTAAACGTTTGTTATACTCTCAAGCTGATGTGCCGCTTCCGTCCAAGCGACTTTTTCCATGATCTGATAACATGATAAGACTATAATCATCAAGACACTTGATAGCTCTGCCATTGGAAGACAAACCCGTGCTAGATGTATGAGATATGTTTGCTTGATATCTGATGACTAACTTGTATCATTCTGTCAATCTGACTTGATCAGTAACATTCGATCGATTATAACCTGACTTGTACAGATCACAGGATATTGCCACGCAGCAGCATCTTAGACTATGCCTTTTTGCTACGTTCATGAGATATGACCCGAGGCAACCCAACACAGATGGTCCAAGTTCTATTACAAAGCAAAACTTCAGTCAATTCGTGTGTACCCTGCTAAACAATAAGGAGATGTAGTGCAGTAAAGGCAGCTGTTATGATCATTCTAGTACACAGATGGCAATCACATCTTCTCTCCAAAGTTACGTTTCCCGAGCACATATCGGTTCTCATAAAACGTGCTTGCAATAACTTACGTATTAAATAATAACGCCAAGTCTATCTTCACGCTGACGTGTCAAAACGAATCCGCACACGAGGTAGCAGCTCTGCAGAACCTTTTCAGAGTAGACGCATTTGCCCTTCATGACATTTTCCTCTCGAAGCGCACTCTAGCACTAGACAAAGAGTACAATACACACTTCAATTTCCAAGCAGTCAGTTAAACGATAGCCGAGCCAAGTTCGGCTGCGCGATCAGATGGAGGGAGTGGATCTCAACATCAGTATTTCAGACTAGATCAGCATGAGCTGAAAGTGAGACAACAGTAAGGAGCACAAGACTCAAGAAGATCACACAACTCATACGATATAATTATAATTATGGATTCGATGCTGGAATAGTTATTGCACAGATGATTGAATGAATTATAAAACAATACAAGATCAAAGTTTATACAATGCTACGCGATGCCGTGACTTTTTACACAATCATACATTATCATCATATATATCATTACACAAATCATCATATAAATCATGACATAAATCATAATATAAATCATTAGTAATAATAATATCGTTCCATCATAACAAAGTCGTGTCCTTGTGATAATAATAATTACCTTTTCGTATCTCCCTTTTTTCTCTCTCTTTCAGTCTTCTTGACCGGATTCAATATCGAATCAAAAGTCGTCTTTGGATCACTTTTATGTGTTTGTTTTTGACTCATTATGCTAGGATTCAGCGAGAAACTATCCGAACCACTTGGCCAATCCGACACTGTCCTGTTCATTCCCAGCTGAGGACTCGAACTGGGCGTGACGAGGGATAACTTTGATTGTGTAGAACACATACTTCTCGGTGTATTGGATCCTCTTGGATAGTTACCGTAAAGAGATGGTCGAGTGGATGAAACAGGACTGACAAGACCTTGACTCGACAAACCAAATGCAGAAGCAGGAAGCATCATTGTAGGTTGAGGATGATGGATTGATATAGGAGAGACACAGCCTGAAGGTAGAGGAGATCCAGGAATGGGGCTAAAGGGAAGAGGAGATTGGCAGACAGAGCCTGACGGAGTGCGCATGGAAGTTGGAGTTCTAGTCACGTATGGTGCGGAAGGAGTCAGATCTGGTGGAGCTTGCGAATGGCTTCTCGATGATCCTGGAGTCGAGTTGCTAAAGTAGGAATGTTGAAACGGTTCGAGAGGAGTTGGTGGCATTGTGTACGAAGAACAATACTGAGGCTGATCTATTTGATTCGCTACAAAAGGAGACTGTGGCATACGTTGTTGATATTCTTGTTTTTGTTGTTGTTGTTGTTGTTGTTGTTCTTGTTGTTGTAGCTGCTGTTGTAATCGTCTCTGTTGATCTCGTTCATCTTTGATCTTGGCAGATAATACCGGATCTTGTTGTGACCATCTATCAGCTCTTTGCCAACAGTGTGATCTACGATAAGTTCCTTCTGTTGAATTACTGATAGCATCTGGATGGAGATTCACGCCATTCTCAGCTCTGATCATCTGGTTTCTACACCATGGCACTTCTCCTCTATTGCCTTGACAGATGAAATAAGCTACTCCTTCTGTATATTGACACCCTGGCGCTTCTACCACGAGTAATGGTAAGTTCTGCATGATAACATACATGAATATCCACTGACCGTATCTATGATCAGCTAATTCGTCAACATTCTTCTCTTTTCCTTCTCTCCAAGCCCAGACTTTGAATTGTCGTATAAAATCTGTAGTTTGTACATCATGGTTATAACTAGTTTCAAGAAGATCTCCTCTTTGTTTGTCAGATAAGATTTGATCAACGGCTTGGCTTTTCTTTCGATCACGTTTGTCCTTGGGAACTCTAGGCAAATCAAATGGTATCGGAGGTTTGCTCCGCGGGTATGCGCAATCATACTCCAATAGAATAGCCTGCAGAGCAAAGACGTGAGGTGCATCAGTAGCATTATGTGCTGCCGCAATGTCGTTTGCTGTACGTGTTGTACGTTTCTTTCTATCCGCCAATAAATCATATAGACTCGAGAAATCCTCATACATCTTGAGTAGAACAAGTCTGTGAAGACCGCTTGGCTGACCTTTATTATTTTTAGAATCTGCCCTAGGAGGCCATTTACCATAGAAATTCTTATAATATTTGTGTACAAAAGCTCGCATTCTATTGAAAGAGCCTTTCCAGGCAGTAAAGTCGACCTTGTCACAGACTTTTTGGGTTTTGGATAAAGCAAATCCGGCAAAGACAGATGGAAAGCAAAAGTCCTTTAACATTTCAGACGTGTTGATTATCTTTTCCAATTCTGCACGCGCACGTTGGAGTCGTATATGCGTAAAGGCATACTCTGTCTCGAAATCGCCCCAATTTTGCATTTGTTCGTGCATACCAACTGCATGAGTAAACGCCTCTCTATACAATTTAACAGAACGCATTGCTTCACCAAGTTTCAGCATTTCCAAAGCGTCAAGCATATCATTACGAACGTCCATCAAACCAAATTCATCGACATATGCACTAAAACTTGTGTCCGCTACTTCACCAAAATTAGATCCGTCCATGTTTCTAAATTGAAATTTAGACAAAAGACTAGCAATGTTATTGAAAATCTGACTAATGTCTTGAAATCTGGTCGTGGCAACCAGTGGTCCGCCGACTAAAAACGCAAACAGGTTTCGAATCGCTACAAGAATCTCGCCGTTAGTAGACAAGTTTGATTCTAAGCCCTTGCGACTGACAGAACGGTCAGAAGTGCTGAGTTCCAGATCTAAATATAAATAATGTCGGGTGAAAGTGTTGACAGGACTGCTACTACGCGACAAGTCGAAACCATACGATGGCTGATCATAAAGATCGTCTTGGAAGCTTTCTGAAATCGGCGTGGCAATTCTGCAATCTGTAATTGACGATTTAGTAATGTTTTGTGACCTGCCAATCATTCTGGTTCGAAAGTACTCCGAAGACGCCAATATTGACGGATCGATACGGAATGAAGGTCCTTTACCACTTGTAGTGGGAAACAGATAGACGAAACATTCTGCCTTGTCGTCCCACAAGTCTTTTACCTATAAATTCATAAATGAGCAAGATTAACAGAATTAAACTAGAGATATGCCGACTTACTGGTTTGCCAGCCATCATCGAATCAACATCAACAGAATTTGCTGTACAGTCTCAGCATGTGATGCTGGAATGAAAACCCAAGCCTTGGGAGCCTTTGACTCCGACTTTTGTCGTCTTCCATACCAATTCCTCTTCTCCGATCGAGGACTTGTCACGCCGCTGTCAGGCCGAGGACTTGCTATTGAGTTGTTCGCTTTTGGATTTAGCTTTGGACTGTCTAACTTAGTTGTTGCTACTCGAGACTTTCGGGACTGGCCATCGGAATCAGAAGAAGGTGATAAACCCGGGGGACTAGCAAGACTATCAATACTATTTCTCCTCGATGCTTGACGAGGCTTGACGTCCGTAGTTGATCGACGGTATGGTTCTCTCGAAGTCAAAGGCACTGTAGATCGTGAATATGCGGAGCTTGAGCGCCCAGCTAGTGCCCGTGGTATCGCATCGAGACCAAGTCCTGTAGTACTTGACCGTTTAGCCTTTTGGTCGGGGTAAAGATCAACCCATAATTGTGGCGGCGTTGTTGGACTTGAGGGATATTGTGATTTGCGACGCAGTTGGTCGGTGGTGGCCATGTGCCTCGATATCTTTATATAATTAAAATTTACAGGGGAACGACGATAAAATATTTGATTATAATCGAAACATGTACAACTAGAGAACGGTTTGAGGTGAAAGCGAGTGTATTTGCGTGTTCCGCGATAATAATACGCTAATATAAAAAAACTGCCGTTATATGATATGGATGCCGAATCAAAGAGTGGTGCAAAAAAATCTTGGGAGTGTTTCAAAAAGTTATAATTGTCGAGGATGTGCGAACTTTGAAGGATCTGCCGAAGGAATCACCGTCAGGAATTTGAGGGATCGAACGCACGCGTCAGAGGATCGCTTAATTCGGACCGACGTAAGCTGAGCTCATTATTGTTAACGTAATGATAACCCTTCATTCGTGGCAAACGACCCCTCTATTTACCCACTTTTTATGAGCATTTGACACTTCTGCTAAAAATTGGTGGCATAACTTTAAAACATTTTTTTTTTGGTTTCTCCACAGTCCCATCCTGCCAGCCAAGAATTCCCCTTCCGCCCGGGCGGCATTCCTTCCCGGCAAGACGGGATGGATTGTGACGAATCCCAAAATCGTAAAACACGGGAACCGTGCCACCACGCCACGTCATTGATCTTAAAATAGCATATGACGAAATGACAAAGTTTATGATCATAATATTTACGAAATGTGCGATAAAATTTGTGATATATTCCTGACATGTGCTTATATATGGTTATTTATCATGTCTTTACATGCTATACTCCGCTCGTACTTCTACTGTCTTGTGCTTTCTTGACTAGGGATGAAACATGTCTGAAAAGTGGATGATCTTTTTCTAATCCAGTTATTTCGAGCGTTACATCCTTAGCGCTTTTAGAATCGAGTATTTCGACCAACTTTTTACTCTCCTCGTCGTCTACAACATTCCCGAAACTGAGTGCCATCTCGATACCTCCCAAAAGACTGTCCATGGGAAGTTTCTGTTCCGCTAAATAGGATGCTGGCCCGATAAATCTTTCATTTCTCGATAATTTTCGCAAAGGCTGACGACCGACACGTGTAACCACATCTTTCAAAACGGGATTAGATATTCGCTTGATAATCTTATCAACGTAACGTTCTTGATCTTTTCTGTCAACTCCATCTTTAAGAACAAGATACTCTGATGTTTCTTTCAATGTATCCTTCACAATCTTCAATAGCTCTGGATCCGCCATTACTTCGTGTATATATTCTTTCTTTCGATTGTATCCATAGTAAGCTGCTGTTGCGTGACCGGTATTGACGGTATATAGTTTACGTTCGATAAAAGGACCCAAATCATCAACCCAGTGAATGGCGTCAATTTTTGGTGGGCCCCTTTTCTTGAAAGGTCCACTTTCGACACACCATTCGTAGAATTTCTCAATCTTTACATCCATTCCTATATCGGAGTCCTGCATCGGTACAATACGGTCGACAGCACTGTTCGCAAACTCTGCCTTGTTGGCAATGTCAGTCTTTGTTACATCATCCAAACTCTTTTCGATAAAGTCTCGGAGCGTGTTGGTTGCATTTATAGCATTCTCACAAGCAATGACGGTAAGGGGGTTCTCTGCTGAGCGTTTGTTGATTCCTTTCCCAATAACTGGTGCAATGAACTTGAGTATATTGGGTCCAACTGCACAGGTGACAATATCCGCAGAGGCTATCTCGTCTATGACTTCTGCTTCATTGGTTTTACTATTTATTGCTCGATAATTGCTGATTTCGGTGACATGCTCTCCTTCTTCTGATATTTCGATAACTTTGTACGACTTTGTCTTTTGTAGACTTTCGATGATACTGTCCATGACATCGATGAACACGACTTCGTATCCTGCTTCGTGGAGAAACTGAGCTACAAATCCTACGCACAAGACTTTAGATCAGCTTCTTTGAAAACTATCACATTAATTATATACAAGCTTACCTCTACCGATATTACCACCTCCAAAATGGATTGCTTTGAGACCAGGCATGACTATAATATATATTTATCAATCCAAAGAAGAAAGTTTTTGTAAGGTGAGAAGAGGCAAGGAGCGAACGTCCGGCTGACGGAGATGTGGCTATCAGAGCAACAGATTCACATGTCAAAATCCCCCGCAAAACACAACACCCCGCAATAAGATCCGACGACGGAAATAGATTTGTTGTTTGAACAAATGGATTTGTCCAATCAGATGATTGATCTACATTGTGGTCTGTGCCTAAATTTTTCTTTGTTGGTAGGTGTCTTGTCAATGATTGCCTAACATTTGGCTCGCATGAGAGATCTCGCAGAACATCGCTGTAAGATTTTCTAAGCCTGCCCCGCTGTAAGTGGAAAATCATTCCAGCAAATAATGACGTCATGCTTATAATCATCGCTCGCAAACTTTTGTCCGGACAACCATACATTGACATGAGGTGGCTTCAATGTCAGTCTTACAGAAGATGGCACACTCGACATCCCAATTACTCTCCAAACCTTTCGTCCTGAATCGTACAATCTTCACGCCGGATCTGTACTCACGCGTACATAGCATCTGGTACGCCAATCAGCCCGCGGATAACCCATTCCCAACTAAACAATCTGTTCAGCAATGGTTCAATAATCAACCTGGGAAAGATGCCGGAGCAGCTTTTGACAAATCCCTTCACGATGCGTTCTCCCCTGCGCTAGAAACCTTACTACCCGAACGTCTTGAGATACCAAAATGCACATCTTGGGAAGAAGAACGAAATTCTACTCAGAAAACAGCAGCTCCGTTCATGCAAGATATTACTCCTGCAAGTGCTCAAGGAGATGAGGTGGATACTGCGGCATCAAACGCGCTCAGCTTGATTTTATTAACGGATCAGGTACCTCGAAACATCTTTCGTCAGAATCAGGGAGTTATATACTCTCATTTTGACATTCTATCGAGAGCCTTTGTCAGAATGGCTGTCGCAGCTACTGGTACAGTCAATGGTGATCAATCTCAGGTCAGGCTAGATAAAAGCGAATTCATGCGTACTAGCGTGCCGAAAAGAATGTTTGTTTACATGCCATTGATGCATTCGGAAAACCTTGAAGATCACAATTTGTTTGCGGAATGTATGAAGGACTTGATGGGTGAGCCAGAATTGCAGAACAACGAGGAATTGAACAAATTCTGTGATTTTATGAATAATTTTGAACAAAGACATGTAGATATCATCAAGCAATTTGGACGATATCCATACAGAAACGAGGCAATGGGTAGGGAAAGTACAGAGGCGGAGAAAGAATGGTTGGCTAATGGGGGGGAAAGATTTTCAGCTTGATGTCCTTTTTAGGATGCACCAGTGTCAAGAAAAGCACTGTTTCTGGACAGACCGCAAAGACGGATTAGAAGACTTAGAGGCACGTCATGTTCTCGATATTACAAAAAGACTCGAATGATCAATGACAATGTCAGGCCAGTCACAATCATCACTTGGAAGGATGAACTGTGAGCCTTCCGACCATTCATACGGTAGCAGTCACTCCCTGCTACTCTAAGTATCTACCAAATGCTGTGATGAACACGCTGCAAAGAATTGAACGTAGCTTTGGTAATAATGGTGGCAGCGTGATCGCCCCAATTTGATATGAGACATGTAACGATGCAAACAAAGCATCTCTGTAATAAGCCCAAACCACTTTCATTGAATTGTTCTTCTTGTGACTATAAGTTACGTTCTGTTGATGGATGTGAACAAAACAATGCTGTATATTATTTTTGGGCGGTGAAGTGAGCTTCGAGATCGAAAATTCTGCCAAGACCAAATGATCAGTCCATCATATTTGGACAAAATACTGCAGTACTTGCATTGCGCAACACAATTTAAACACTGACAAGCCACAGCTATGGATTACCAGGTATGCTTAGCTCGTCTGTTTTTCATCTAACATGCGATTGACATTTTTATAGAATAGAGCTGGTTCAAAATTCGGTGGAGGAGGAGTTGCATCACAATCAGCCCAAAATGCGAATCGACGAGAACGACTTGCCAAATTGGCCATGGAATCTATCGATCTTGATAAAGACCCATACTTTTTCAAAAACCACGTCGGAAGTTTTGAATGTCGACTATGTCTTACCGTCCATCAAAACGAATCTTCATATTTGGCACATACACAAGGCCGAAAACATCAACAGAACTTAGCCCGACGAGCAGCGAGAGAAGAGCAATTAGGAAAAGATAAAGACCCTTCTGCATCGGGAGCGAATGCGGTACAAGTGAAAAGAAACGTGATCAAAATTGGACGACCTGGGTATAACATAACAAAAACGAGGGATCCGCAGTCTAGACAATTCGGGCTTTTTTTCCAATTACAATACCCAGAAATCACACCTGGTGTTGTACCGCGGATACGATTCATGAGTGCATATGAGCAGAAGAAAGAAGAACCGGCGTCGGAATATCAATATTTATTGGTCGCTGCTGAACCGTACGAAACTTGTGGATTTAAACTACAGGCTAGAGAAATTGATCGAAGAGAAGGAAAGTACTGGACTTGGTTTGATGAGGATAGTAAGAATTTTTGGATAAATCTTACATTCAAGTCTGATCGAGATGAGCGATATAGTGGAGTTCCTGGTCTTGCTCCCCCGACAGGGCCGAGACGGTGATCTGTATACATCAATACTTTGTATTTCTATCAGGACAAGGTAACGGACTGTTTATAATTAATGAAATCTGTATATAAATTCACGATAGTACCATGTAGCATATATTTGCATTTCTTTGATCACTTTGGACCACTTTACGCGTGAATGACTTCGCGTCACATCCACCCCACGTTTCATCAATAAATTTCCCATACATTACAATCACAAGCGTATCATTCGAATGTCCTCGGACGACTATCAATGCCATCACGGAAATCCAACGTGTCTGTCACGGCGAATGGCGATAACGAAACCTCTACTCCTACGAATAATAAATCGAAAGAAAGTCTTGGTGTAGAAGTAAATATTCATCCTTTCATCTCCCTTCTTTACCAGTCCTTTCCCTTTCCAATTGTGTTTTCTCCTAGTGTTTCATCACACTTATTCATATACGTTTCTCTCACTATAGGATCTCAACCTTCCACGAGCAATCATCCAACGCCTCGCCAAAGGCACTTTACCTCCCAACACGCAAATCCAAAAAGATGCTCTGTTAGCGATATCGAAAAGCACGACTGTGTTTATAAATTACCTTGCGTCATGGTACATCCTCCCCTTCCTCTACTCTACCCTTACTTCTTCACAAAAAACAAAGCGAACGAAAGTACTAATTGAGAACGGACAGTGCAGCGGAACAAACAGCCGCAGCGGGAAAAAAAACAATGTTGGCAAGTGATGTTTTTGCAGCATTGCGGGAGTTGGAATTTGAGAGTTTTTTACCGAGGGTGGAAGCTGAGACGCAACGTGAGTTTTTATACATCTACAGTAATAATGATTGTATTTGGGTGTATGAGCTGATAGAAAGATGGGTTAGGGTATACGGATATACAGAACGACAAGAGGAATTCTTACAGGAGGATGAAAAAGGAACAAGCTGATGGACCAGTGGAAGGAGGTAAGAATGGAGAGAATGAAGAGGTAGAAGGGGATGGGGAACGACCGGCGAAGAAAATGCGGTTGGAGAATGGTGAGGATCAAGATAAAAATGGCGAGGTTGAGGATGATGGAGATGAAGAAGCTGACATAAATGATCGAGAGGAAGAGGAGGAAGAAGTGGAAGAAAATTCCGAAGATGAAGATGAAGACGAAGTTGAGGAAGAGGTGGAAGATGCTATCGGTGAAGTCGGAGATGATACAAAAACACATCGAGAAGATTTGGACGACGAAGACATGGACGGAGAGGATCTAGTCAATGGTGTGAGAGATGAAGCGTTAGATGAACCTGATAGTGATTGACGTTCATATATCGTATAATCATTTAATCATCTACATCGTTAATATTTTCATATAACATAATCACGACTGACTACTTTGATCATGCACCAGTTTGTAGACTAGCGGTTATAGCCGCCTCTTGATCTGCCATTTGAAACGTATCACCAAATTTATCTATGATTTTCGAAATGTCAACCTCTTCACTTATCGAAATGAGATGTTGGTGGAATCGACTTACTACCTATCTTTCTCTCTTTTCCCAAAACACAACTCCACGCCCTCTCACTCTCCTCCAACGCCCTCTTGTTCATAAATGTATACCCCGGTTCATCCTCACTTTTCGACCACGTATATCCACTCTTGTGATGGATTTTTACATCTTTGTCAATATTTATAGATTGTTCTTCACTCTGCTGATTTTCTACTCTTGATCCCGCATCGTTTGCAGTAGATGTCGTTGTTGTGATAGCGTTACTACTTTCGTTTGAAGAAAACGATGGCTCGAGGGTAGATAGTGGTCTTTTGCCATTGATGTTTGCGGAAGTAGATTGGACAACAGGTCTGCCTTGAGAGCTGGGAGGGGAAAGCATTGCATTAGTGAGTGATGGCGGGATATTACGGTTCTGATTCGGTGTTAATGGTGGACTTGGTGAGGAGTCCATCTTTTCTCTTGTCACCTTTAAAAAAGTGGTAGATGGGTTCTAGATATCACGATGTCAAAGGATGTGAAAGCAAAGTGAATGTCACGACTGGTCAAAAAAATGCGGGGTAATTTCTGTAACAATAAAATTCCCTCATGATTTCTTCCCATTCCATCCTATTTATCATATCTCCTTGCCAAATGTATTGTTTTGTCGTCTGCAGTCTTTCTCAATAATTTTCTCTCTCGCTGTGATGCAATATTTCGAGAAATCTAGCTTTATATTAACCCCGGGATGAGCAAGATCCCAGACGCATGGGACGATGATTGGACCGAGCAAGCCGATGTAAGTCGTTCCCTCGCTATATTTCTCGACAAGGCATGTTGATTTTATCTACAGGCGCCTGCGCCAAGACTACCGCGCTCTACTAGAGCACAACCATTGACTTCGAGTCAACGACTCGTCGCTCACGCAGAAGAAAATGCAAAATTGTGGAATGTAGCAGATAATTCTTCTACCAGCGATAACAACGGTCTTGTCTCTAATAATCAACCTGCATTCTTTTCTCTGTCGAGACCAGATGTGGTGGCTATCAATAAAGAAGAGATGAAACCTGCTTTGAAAGTCTTGGCGAGAAAACCGAGGAACGCAGCTGGAGAAATCATCGATGATGATGCATTTGATGATGGGCTAACTAAGAAGAATACGGTGGAAGAAAGAGCTAGATTGGTAGCAGAAGGAATAGAGAGGAGGAAGAAAGAATATGAAGAAGCGAGGAAACGAATTTTCGGAGAAAATGCTGGGGACAGTAAGCAGATGGAGAGTAGTGATCAAAGTCAAAAGAGTCGTGACGGCAGGACAGGTCCGACAGGAGGGGGAGGAGGGAATAAAAGAGGAGTAGGAGCAATGGGAGGAGCAGGAATGATGAGAAGTGGTAGTAGAAATGGAAGTATCAAGACTTCTACGCCAAGTTCATCACCAGTCGTCACAGAGAGGAAATTATATAATCCAGACGCTGTGTTGACGCCGAGATTGGCACCATCATCACGCTCGTCTAGTGTGGCTGACACGCCAGGACTAGAATTACCAATCAGGAACCCGATTGGACCAGATGCTTCTGGTGGACGAGGTTTTATTTCACGTAGTACTCAAAAAGATCCCTGAATATATCCGATTATGAAATGAACGCTTGGATTAGATCTTGATAATATTTTATATAAGGAACAGATGAACAAAATGCAGATATTCATATCGATATAATTACAAACCATCGCGCTCACGTATTGATTGTGCAAATGCTCATTATGCTTTTGAAGTCCTCAAAGAAATCATGCTAGATCCTTTTCTTCTAGATCTATCATCATCGTCTCTTATATCCAACTTGTTCTTTTCTTCTTCGGTCAAGGTTATGATTCTACTACCTTTATTATGAAACATTAATATAGCCTTGATATCCAACGCTACACTTTCTTTATGACTCTGGAGAGCCCAGCGATGGATCTCATTAATCCATCTTCGAAGGTCGAGGAACTGCGCGAGGACAGTCAATCGACATCTATCCAATTTAATAACTCTCACCCCTCGCCAGGGATAACATGGTGAGAAATCGAAAGACGGATCGTTTGTAGAAGGAGACGATGGTTTGTCGAATTGTAGACAAGGGCGTATGACGTGGACACTAGCTACTGATCCGGAAAAACTTATCCCGTAATGTGCAATGTCTTTAAAGTCTGTGGGTTTCCAAGACGTAATTGGTCGACCACATTCTTCTAAACGTCTTTTTCGTAACAGAAAGCGGTTGTAGAGTAATAAGGTAGCACTACAAGCTAGTTGATCTTCGCAGGTCTGAGAAGTCTGAGCATTGTCAGTTTGGAATTCAACTGTCAAATATGGTGCAGTAGCTTGTGATCCAGGAAGAACATGCGTCAGATATTCTATCTGATGACGGAACGCTGCGTCAAAATTCTGTAGAGAAAGCCAGTAGCTACAATCTGGACTTCTTGCAAAACTACAATCGGAATGAGAGAATAAAGTCGGCGATAATGCCGGGGGACATGATATTTGTTTCCCATCTATATTCACATGCTGATCCAATGCTAGAAATGGATCACCGTATTCATCATCATTGGGAGATGGACAAGATTCATTCTCTTTTAAAAAGTATTGTTTACCTCGGTATACAAATTTTGCACTATTTTCTCTCGTGTCTGTCATGTGCTTGTATTGCATTGTTTGAGCCCGCGCCGTTCTTTCGTCCAAATCAAGCCATATAGATGTAAAGGGACAATGGTCTTGATACCATTCTATAATCTGCAAAGAAGATACTTGATCTTCCGGGTCTTCTGTTCTGAAATATTCATATGGACTTCCAACCATCAAAGCATCTTCAAAACTGATTCCAAATCGATCGAGGACAAAACTACGAAAGTCGCTTGTTCCAGGACCAGGGGCTGTCGAAGTCGTAAGTGAACTACTGACAGGAGTTATGGCGGTGGGACCCGATGTTATGGATCTGGATCGATCGACTTGAGGCCGTAACATATCATTCGACGTGGGAGATCGTCGGTCGGGTTGACGACTTCGCATGGGTATATCACATATTGATGAATCATGCTTGCCGGCGACCTTATCCCATAAACATCTGACATAATCGGGATCAGTTTCGATTGGATCTTGATGTGGAATTTGTTCTGATTGTTGATGTCGCTGTTGTTTCTGCTCTTTCTGTTGTTTTGCCCGTCGATATGATTTCGGTTGAGGAGACACTGATGCTACAGGACTTTTCAATCGTATGAACGCCGGTCCATTCCGAGAATCGTCAGTAGTCCTGTCAGGCATGACGTATCCTTATATAATTTAGAGCTCGATTGTGGGGTCGGTGAAGGGTCTTTTGCCTTAAAATAACGTCAAATGATGCTCAATACTGAGACAGTCGAGTTCATCGACGTTATCAGCATATCGCTCTCCGCTCAATGTCAGTGGCAACCACATCGTAATAATGACTGTCGAAATAGAAAGGACGGCGACGATGAATAATCATACAAAGCCTTTTCTTTGCCAGCCTAGGCAAAACTTTAATTTTCCCCGATTGTTTGCTCACATATGGCGCCGAGGCGCGCAAAATCACGTCTTTTGCTTATCAATGGCTTTTTTTTGGAGATTGGGGACCTAACAGAAAACTTTATGCAAAGCCCTGCATACACTTTCTTGGTTATCATATTTCGATCAATGTTCCGCGGCCCAGAAATAGTCTAATCCAAGGGCGAACACCGCGATAAACTTTCTAGGGCTTTGGTACGGATACGGCCTAGAAATTACAAGTTCATGATATCATGCGTTCGTACATCTGATTGGCAACGTTGTTAACTTTTTCGAAATCAACAACACCGCCACATCCATTTTATTAATCTGTCCAAATGCTCTATGAACGGTCTGGTCAATAATTTTATCAAGTCGTACCACGTAAATCTGTGATCAGTGATTGTGATTTGTAACGATTTTGGAATATAACGTGCTGGGAATGTTGTTTCGTAAAGTCGCATGAGTTTCAAAAGCTTCAGATCATCACCTTTACGCATATGGAAACTCAATCCGTATGGCGTGCCCATTGGGTACATACATAAAGGGACTGTTCCGATAGGTGCTCCTATAAAGTTTCGTCAGTCGTATGTTTTACCCTGAGTTTTGGATTACGTCTCACCAGCCCATCCGGACCATACGTTCAGATAACTCCACGCAGGTACAACAATTGCATCAAGATTGTATTTCTCAAAAATATAATCGAATCCATCTTCAAGTCCAAGTTTGTGGGCTTGTTGCAATGCGTCGCGATATTCTTCGTGTCCAAGTTTCCCGGCTGCAGCGCGCTCTAGCTTACCTTGATTCCCATGGCGACCATATCGACTACCTGAATGGACAAATCAGTTGTCAGGTACATATAGAGCTATTGATTACAAACCTAACGCGCGATCCTTGTGCTGAAAATTAAAATCCACAAGCTCTTGGAGGTTATGTATATTATGATTCTGTAACATTCTCCAGACTTGTTCAGATCCTTTGTGCATCTCATGGTCTTTATTATCAGTTTTCAAGGTTATCAGTCCATCAAATATGACAAGCTTACTCAATATCTTTGTCATCAAGGCTTCAGCTTCAGCCTTCGCATATTTAGCACTAGGAAAGCTTGCATTCCACTCAATATATGCACCGAACTTTTGCATCTTGCGAACTGCTTCTTCAGCGCGATCAAGCATCTACTCATATTATTATGTTACATTCGTAATATCAGTACGATTTGTAGAAGCGAAAGATACCTTGAACACAGTTGGATCGTTACCATCCAACTCCACACTGTCATCCCAGAAGACTTCAGGTTCGACTTGACCAACTCGCCATTCTGACCACGAATTATCTAATGTCAAGAACTGTTCGATATCAATCGCGTTTAGTTCAGGAGGGCCTATCGCGTTTGTGACCATTGCTAAATCAACGACCGATTTACCAAATATGCCATGTCGATCATATGAAGTCGAAGTTTGTAGTGTACCATGTCCGGAAATGACATTCTGGGAGAAAGAAATGCCAAACAAGGAATTGAACGACGCTGGACATGAGGTCGAACCCATTGTCTCGGTCCCAAGTGCAACTGGACTGAACCCACTTGCCACTGCTATTGCAGAACCTCCGGATGATCCACATGGTCGCTAACAACATTAGGTGATTGTATAGTCAGATTGCGAGTATGACAAACATCAAAGTCGTATGGTGTACGTGCAATACCTCCGTATGAGGAATATCCATTACCGATGTCGTCACCTCTAGTCACCATTACATCAAAACCGTCCTATCACAAAAGCAGTATTTACGCCATTGATACATACTTCATACCATGCATTTCCTACATTATTTCATCAGAATTGAACTTCTATTCACATACGTTATGCGTCCACGTTATTGTCGAAGAATACATACATCCAAATTAGCCTTTCCCAGAATGATAGCCCCAGCCTTTCTAAGATCTGCCACAACCTTTGCGTCTTCCATGGAAGTAGCATTTTCAAAAGCCACAGAGCCAAAAGTGGTCTTTAGTCCCAATTCAGGACTAGTAATTTGATTATCCTACGCGAGACACGTCAACTACCAAAGACTAATAACTAGCGTTTGTGAGCAGAAAGACAGACTTTTAGTAGAATTGGTAACCCAGCTATACTTCCTGCTCTATACCTGCTATCATTTCCCCTTTTACGATCGTCATCGGCTCCTCGAGCCAAAGATCGTAACGTCTCAATCGGAACGAGATTGTTGATTGCTCGTAAATTCAATCCTTTGTGATTGTCAGCGTCTATTCTTCGGAGATATTCTTCGATTAATTGTAGGGACGTGAATGTGCCATTTGCGAGATACTTGGAGATATCATAAGCTGTTGCGGTGAGAAGATCTACGGGAAAAGAAGTGTCTGACGATGATCTTGTGGAGATGAAGAAAGGAACAAGTATGGCTAGAGAGACCGGAAGGAGAAATATGGACAGGATAGTTTTTAGTCTTGCCATGTGAGTTTACAGCGAAAGTTTGTAGCAAGATTTGTCGTTGTAGAGTCTAAGGTTACAGTAATGAGATGTTCGAAATTGATGAACGAGTATGTTCAAACAAACTGGCAGGCGATGACTGTGAACAACGTCATCAAAATCTAGCATGAGCTGACATTATGATAACAAGATCTAACTATACGTCAAGTGAAAAGATAATGATCAAGGGGAGTGGTAGTCAAGTCATGCACAGGCTATCTACCCCACACTGAAAACGAGAGAAAACTCTTTTCCATCACATTTCCTCGCGTCAATCTCGTTTTTACTAAAGTCAATCGAGTGAACATGTCTGCTCCCAAAGCACTTGTGATAGGTGAGAAATAATCGTCATGTATTCATCGTACCGCTGGTAACCATATTGTTTCTCATGATCAGGTGGAAACCGCGGTATTGGATTTCAGTTCGTCAAGACTTTGATCAAACATGGATACCAAGTAACGGGCACAATCCGACCTGCTACACGGAAAGAAGATTCCACTTATGATGATGTATGTACGTGACGAACTTGAGGGAAAGTCTAGGCTGAGTATCGTAATTAATTAGCTCATTGCTACTGGTGCCAAAGTGATCGAGGCAGACTTTCTAGATGAAACGTCGTTGAAAGCGGCAGCAGAGACATATGCGAAGACCGCAAGCTCTTTAGATGTGCTCGTAAACTGTGGAGGTTTGTCGAGTAAATGTCTTGCTTCATATACAGCGACTGATGTTCGCTTAGGCTTGGCCGTCGCACCAATTTCTTGGGAAGAACACACGGCCGAGATAATCAATCTCAAGTTTCAGACTATGGCTTTGGTATGTCGTTCAGCTTGATATACGCTTCTCACTCTTACCCTAACATTTAGGGACCGTTTCTTGCTATCAAACACTTTAAGCCGTTATTGGCCAAGTCACAACTTGGAAAGATTATAAATATAAGTTCGACTCTAGCCTCTTTCGCTGATGTAATCGGTATGAGTATTCCATCGCGGAAAAGCAGTCGTAGTTCAGTGGAAAGCTAACAAACTTGTAGAGCTTGACGGCGAAGTCTTGGCTTACCGCATGGCCAAAGTATCGTTAAACATGGTTTCCGCCACTATTGGACGTGAGATTAAGAAAAGTGGAATCAATATCGCAACTGCTGCGGTACATCCAGGTTGGATACCCACGCGATTGACAGGCGGCCAGGGTAATGTAGACATTTCTGAATCTAGTGAGGGAATGTATAATGTCCTCCAGAACTTGACAATGGAAAACACTGGTAAATATTGGCACTGGCAAGGTCATGAGATGGATCCATAGATTAGACATCCGTTCACTGCTCAATTTCTTGGACAATCTCACAGCATGCACATTACAAACTGTTGTTTAGACAAAAGAGTCCTCACTATGTTTTGTGATTTCAACCGTACAAGTCTTTCGTGTATACGTGCTACCGGTCTGCAAACCATCTATATCAGGCTTTTATATTTGATTCGATTTCTATCTAACCTTCTTCTCCTGACCATAAATATATCGTCACACCTGTATAGATCACCGCAAATCCAATGGGGAAACTTCTATACCTCGCCATATAGCGTCAGACATAGCAACGACATCCGCCATATCTTTTGTGTTATGTACTCTGACCATATCTGCCCCTCCTTGTATAGCAGCAGCTACGGTCGCAGCAGTACCGTAGTCTCTACTTATAGGACTTCTATCCTTCAATCTATCCTTCGAAGCATCTTCCCCGTGCACCATTTCCTGCTCCAGCCGCCCTTCAAACTTCGACGCTTGACTTTTGACAAGCTCATCTTTACCACCAAGTATGGTACCGATAGTCTTTTTACGACTACTTCCGATCACCCACGGAAGCCCTTGTAATCCAGGATATGCTTTCAATTTGGCAAAATCCCGCAAAAGTTGGAGATTTTGCGCTGCTGTTTTTGCAAAACCAATTCCTGGATCGAGTATGATTCTCCATCGATGTATACCAGCTGCTTGTGCTTCTTGAACACGCTGGAATAATTCAGATCCAACAGTCTCTATTATCCCGTCTGGATACGAGGTATTCTTGGGACTTGTCATGGTGAGAGGAGTTCCTCGCATGTGCATAAGTATGATTGTACACTGAGACTGTGCTGCAACAGTCAACATGTTAGAGTCCATTTGACCAGCTGATATATCGTTTATTATAAAGTCTTTGACAAGTTTATCATCCAAGATTGATTGTATGACTTTTGATCGATAAGTGTCAATGCTAATGGGTAGATTTGGGAAAAATAATGCCTGAATGATCAATGCGGGTTTGATACGTTGGTATTCTTCCTCTGCCGTAATAGAGATGGCTCCGGGTCGAGATGATTGCCCACCTATATCTAGCACATTCGCGCCGGCAAGAACATGCTGCTTGATGGTGTCATGAATGTGTTTGTAATATTTGTGACTCAACACTTTTTCCTTCAGACTACATATCTCGTCAGATTTCTTGGTTTCAACTGTGTCAAGGATTTGGTAAATGGTAGAGTCTTGATAGTACTGTCCACCATCCGAGAATGAATCCGGCGTTACATTCAGAATTGACATTACTTTTGTTCTTCGCGTAATTAGATCCGGGGAAAGGAAACTGTCACGGTGAAAGGGTACAATGGCATTCATTGGAGGAGAAGAAGAAGGAGAAGTAGAAGACAAAGGAACAGAAAAAAGAGATTTCAGATATGTGGATATGGTCTTTTCGGGATTCAAGCTTGGAACAGTAACATTTGGTGCAATGCTTTGAAACAGTAAGCAAGCGTACCTACCGAAAGCTCAAGTACTAGATTGTATCTGACTTACTCGGCAAGAGGACGAAGCACAAACTCTCTTTCATGCATCAATTTATGGGGAATCGTCAATCGAGGCGTATCGAGCATCTCGTTGCCATACGATAATATATCCAGATCGATATTACGAGGTCCTTTGTCAATAAGCTTTACTCTGCCAAGTTGATTCTCGATATTCTGTAAAGCATCCAATAGATCTAGGGGTTCCAATGTTGTGCTGATCTTCATGTCAAGCCAAGTCAGGATATACTCACACTAATCCACACATCCGGTCAACTTACTTCACATACGGCATTAAAGAACTGATCTTGATCTACCACATACATGGCTTCGGTCAAGTAGAGTGAACTTGTCTTGATCAATTTTATAGAATCATGTTTAGATAGTTCGGCACAAGCCATCTCCAGATTGGCCAATCGGTTGCCAATGTTTGATCCAATCGCAACATAAGCTGTAACGCAATCTTTTCGTGTTTCTGGTGCTGTGCTGTAAGCCATTTCCAGTAAAGGTGTTGTAGTTCCTTGCAAAATAAAGCCGTTTCGTCTAGAAGCCGATCGAACCACGCTTGATAAGTCGGATACATTCAGTTGATTTACACATGATTTCCGCGCGAACACTAGGTCCCCCAAGTGGATATTGCGCAATTTTCGGCATGGTGGTAACTTTTTACTCAATCTTAGACCTGGTCTCATAGAGGCTAAGTTGGATATTCACATCGGCTTTCAAATACAAGTCTTGCTTCCACAAGAAAATTTTGGAAATAGAGATCCGGAAAAGGTCACGTGAGTGATTATGCTTTAATTTGGGCTCGCTGGCTATTTATAGATACATCATCTCTCCACAGTTATTGTTACAGTACTGTACAGCCATTTGTCCCTACAAATCTAGTAAAATTGCTTTTCATAGCGAGCTCAGCATAACCATATTTAGATGAACGAGATATGAGCTTCTGTAAAGATCAGCATGCGCGTCCTGCTGAAGGATTTGCCAAAGCGGGCAGTGGCTCTGGCCTCGGAGACTCATGTTTTGACATTTCGACCAAATACAATCAAACCTCGTACGACGAGTAGTACACAAGCTGACAAACAGGTACAAGCGCAGTGTACTGTTGAGTTCTCATCTATAGAAGAGGCAGACTTGACTGGCTTCATTTCTCTGAGTTCTTTGATTATTTACGGAACACTTGGACTTATTCAGATCAAAGATGATACATTTCTCTGTGTTGTCAATGGCTCTAATCGAATAGCCACGACTAGACCGGGCGAAAATGTTCTGCAAATCACTTCTGTTGACTTTCGTAAGTATCTCAGACTTTGATAATCTTTACATTTTCAATTGACGTCTTTAGATTGTATAAGTCGCTCGGACAATGACTTTACATATGAGCCTGGCGGCCGCTTTCCAACACATACTACTGATGTCGATGGGAATGATGACAGGCTTCTGCAGATGCAAACAGAACATCCATGCTTGGCGCTTAAGAAGTTGCTTAGTGGTGGAACATTCTATTATAGCGCTGATTTTGACCTGACTCGTCGTCTACAGGATCGCTCAGGTGATACTCCTATTGTAGCAATTGACAGTTTCGATCGCGGGTTTCTATGGAACGCTTTTATGATCGCTCCGCTTGTCAAGTTTCGTTCCAAACTAGCTGAACATGAACGGCAAGCACTTGATGAGAGCAAGATACTGACTTCAGCTATACGCGGTTTTGCCATGACTTTGATTGTACCGTCTGCTTCTTCACCTATTAGCACAAACTTCTCTGGTCGTTCCTCGTCAATAACATTGATATCACGGTTATCCTGTAGAAGAGCCGGAACGCGATTCAATGCTCGAGGGATAGATGATAATGGAAATGTAGCCAATTTTGTCGAGACTGAAACCTTGTTCTGGGCTCCGACAGGCTTGACCTTTTCTTATGTACAGACTCGTGGCAGTGTACCTGTCTTTTGGGAACAAACAGCAGGATTCACGCCGAGTCAACAAAAAATTCATATCACACGTCCTGCCGAAGCTACACAACCAGCCTTCGACAAGCATTTTGACGAACTAGAAAGCATTTACGATAATGTTCACATTGTAAATCTTTTAGGTAATGATAGACCTGGCGAATCTGATCTTACAAAGCGGTATCATTATCATGTACAGAAAAGTCCACTTAATGAGCGAATGAATCGAAAAGATTCTGCGAACAAAACACACGCGCTTTTGACATTAACCGACTTTGATTTCCATGCTGAAGTTCGCGGTCAAAGCTACGAAGCTGCACATGGTATTCGGCAGTATTTACAAAACTCTGTTGAAGCGTTTGTATACTTTTTGGCGGAACAGTCAGATGACAAGGTGAAGTTACCACAAGAACCTGACATGGTTGAAATGAATAGATCTGTGACGATTCTCCAACAACAAGGAGTATTTCGGACTAATTGTCTGGATTGTCTTGATAGGACTAATCTTATACAAACTATCATAAGTCAGATGGCTCTAGAACAGTTCATAAGTCACCGTGGCGAGTCAAGAGCGACGGCTGATTTCTTCGTGCGACACAGTACTTTATGGGCTGATAACGGGGATGCATTATCAAAGATCTATACTGGGACAGGCGCTTTGAAATCGTCATTTACGCGTTCAGGTAAAATGTCGCTGGCAGGAGCACTGGCAGATGTGCGGAAAAGTGCGACTCGCTTGTATATCAACAACTTTGAAGATACAGCAAGACAAAATGTCATGGACATACTTCTTGGTCGTCTAATCGATCAAGTTCCTGTAGTGTTGTATGATCCTATAAATGACTATGTCGCAGCTGAATTGCAAAGACGTGTTAGTGAATATACTTCAAAGCGTACAATTCAGATCACAGCTGCAACGTTTAACGTCAATGGCTACTCATCAAGTGAGCCTCGGACTATTCGTAATCTCGAGTCTTGGCTATGTCCATATATTTTGAATGAAAAGCCGAACAAAGCAGACCATTCAGATATCGTAGCCGTGGGATTCCAAGAGATTGTCGAACTGAGTCCTCAACAAATCATGTCTACAGATCCAAATCGACGACTGGCATGGGATGAGGCAGTCAAACAAACCCTCAACAAAGCTTCCAGACAATTAGGGACTGAGGAATACGTTGTTCTTAGAAGTGGACAGCTTGTTGGTGCATCTTTGTCAATCTTTGTTAGGGCTAATATATTACCATTTATAATTAATGTTGAAGGTAGTCTAAAAAAGGTAAATTGCCCATATTATGTTCATCCTTTGACAGTTCTGATCGTTATGAATAGACCGGAATGTCAGGCATGGCAGGTAACAAAGGAGCCGTTGCAATTCGCATGGAATTTGCTCATACTTCAATCTGTTTTGTAACTGCTCATCTGGCTGCAGGATTTGCTAACTACGAAGAGCGTAATCAAGATTATCAGACAATCAGTACTGGTCTTCGGTTCACGAGAAATCGTGGCATTGAAGATCATGACTCTATAATTTGGTTGGGTGATTTTAATTATCGTATTGGCATGACTAACGAAAAGGTTCGACAACTCATCAAGATTGGTGATCTCAGCAAATTATACGAAAGTGATCAATTACACCTGCAAATGATGCACGGAAGGACATTTCCACATTACTACGAAGCGAGAATTGCCTTTAAGCCGACATATAAATATAATAACGGTACAGATGAGTACGATAGCGGTGAAAAAGCTAGAATACCTGCATGGTGTGATCGTATCTTATCAAAAGGAAATAATCTTCGGCAAATATGTTATGATACTGCGCCGCTAAAATTCTCGGATCATCGGCCAGTCTATGCTCGCTTCGAATGTGTTGTGAGTGTAGTAGACGAAGCGTTGAAGAATACTATAAGTACAAGATTGTTCTTTCGACGACGAACAACGATAGCTGCGAGTAGTGATGGTGCATCTGAATTCTTTTTGTTCGATAATGAAGGGACAGATGAGCTTGTCGAGTCTATAGAACAGGGTTTACCGCCACCTAGTTCAGACAAACAAAAGTGGTGGCTTGAAGGTGGTCTACCATCTCGATCTAATGTACGAATGCCATCAAGAATGTCGATTGCAAACCCAGAACGCCCATCAAATCCTTTCACATCTACACCAGAACCTGATTGGATAGATGTTCAACGACCTTCGACAGATTCTGACCAATCTTTCAAGACTGGTCGTGTTCTTTCTAGCGATAGTTATACTTCGACATCTCCTTCTACAAGAATACCCTTACAACGGCGCGATACCCGGCCTCCCCCTCCACTACCAACCAGATTCAGTATTTCGGATCCTGCTATTGCAGCCAATAGTAGATTGACCGGTTTGAAAATGACTAATCCACCTTTAATTCCTAGAAAACCTGCTGCATTCCGAACGTTTTCCGTTTCTAGCGGTATATCACCTGGAGCAACTTCCCCTACAACCACTCAATTACCTAGTCGTGCATCTAAACCATCAAGTCAAGGCTCCATCAATATAAATGATGAAAGAATCCGGCCAAGTCTTCCACCTTCTCGACGTTCAAACGGCAGTGATATCCTCAAATCAACTCAACCTAGTGCTAGAACGTCTCAGGTCAGCTTTTCACAACAAAATACAGAATCTGGAAATAAAAGATCATCTGATATTATGACAACAAATTCATCGACAAGAGTGAATTCCACAAAATCTGATAATATTATTGATGTTCAAGACGATGATCTAAAAGACTGGACACCATTAAAACCTATATGACGTTATTATGTACATGATGTTGTATACATTCATTTTGGATTTGGTCATTGGTATTCTATTGAACATTATAATTACAATGAGATGTCCTAATATATCCTCTTTTCTCCATACAACATTTCATGTCTTTTCATGACCCGTTAATTTGTGAATCACTGTATCTTTATAGTATGCCTATTGGTTGACTAACTTGTATACCCTTACATGAGGCGTTAATCAAAGATTTCTACCATTAATACAACCACCGAGACTTTGGCGATGAGAGTCCAGCGATAACGCCTCTCTAAGGATATATCCTCGTCTTTCTTTCTTCTTTCTATTCGCGCTGCAATATCATGAATCCTCCATTGTCAATACTTTTACTCTTCCCCACCTTACAATACTTTTACTCTTCCATAGGTATTAATGACTCAATATCCTCCTCCCCCTCTCTCTTCTTCTATTCAATATCTTCCGCCCCGTCCTACTCCTCAATCTAGCCAGAAATCCATGTCTTCGCTTTCTCACAATGATAGAGGGATTATACGTATTTCGTTTCCCGCCTCGGATCTGCGTCAACGGACAGAATATCCCCTGGGTTATATTGTTGAGATTGGGGCAAGGGTTCGTTGAAGTCGTGAGGTTGGGGACGGATGATTCCGGGAACAGACGCGAACAAGAAGGTCGTAGGGAGGGTGTGAAAAGGGAGTGGAAGTTTCGAGTCAAGTGGGGATATGTGCGTGTAGAAGGGCGGAGAAAAGGCGTCAGAGTGCGGAAAAGAGGTGTGAGTCGGAGCATTGTGGTTGTTATAATAATCTGTCGGGGATGGTTGGGGTTTATTGCATGGCTGTCGAATGTAGATTGTCGTTGATCGGATAAAGTCTTGAAAATGGATGATTGGAAATTTTACGGTTGGCTGGATTTGTCTTGACGTCGGGAAATATTATTTATATAGTCGAATAACGAGACATCATATAGAGATAGAGAGTGAAGAATAGTTGGCTTGGACAAGATAAAGAGAATGCCACCACATTTATGCTCGTCATGTCACACTGCTAGAGCACAAGTCCTTCGACCAAAAACATTATCTCGAGTATGCGCGCCATGTTTCACTTCTGCGTTTGAAAACGAAACTCTCGCCACGATCAAATCTCATTCTCTATTCCGTCCTGGCGAGCGTGTGGCGATAGGTGCTTCTGGGGGTAAAGACTCTTGCGTCCTCGCTGCAGTGCTACATACGCTCAACACTCGACATTCGCTCGGTCTAGATCTGGTACTTTTGTCCATCGATGAGGGAATAACTGGCTATCGAGACCATTCTCTCGACGCTGTACGAAGGAATGCTCAGGCGTTGGGTTTACCGTTGGAAATATTGAGTTATAAAGAATTATATGGATGGAGTATGGACCAGGTTGTCGCACAGATTGGAAAAAAAGGAAATTGTACGTATTGTGGAGTATTTCGGAGACAAGCGCTTGATAGAGGGGCGGCAAAATTAGGAGTCAGGCATGTGGTGACGGGACATAATGCCGATGACGTGGCAGAGACTGTGATAATGAATTTATTGAGGGGTGACTTGGCGAGATTGGGAAGGGCGACTAGTATAATCACGTCAACTCCTGGTGAAGTCATCAAGAGCGAAAGAGTTGACAAAGGGATGGAGAAAGTCGAGGTTACTGATGTTAAGAGAAGTAAACCTTTGATGTATGCTTATGAAAAGGAGATTGTATTATATGCACATCATAAGAAACTAGATTATTTCTCGACGGAATGTATATATTCGCCAGAAGCATTTAGAGGAAGTGCAAGGACTTTGATCAAGAATTTGGAAAGAATACGGCCTGAGAGTATATTGGATATCGTAAAGAGTGGGATTGATATGGCTAGTATGGTTCCAGATGCGGATGGAAATTGTGGAGGTAAATGTAGTGGACAAGACATGACTGTTAATAAAGCGGCTATTATTTCTGAAGAGGAAGAGACCGCGGGAGGTTGTAATGATGCACATGGCGCAGATGGTGGTGCTGGAATGGTAGTTTTGGAAAAGAAACTTGAAGAACAAGATAGAAGAGAAGCTGAAAGGGACATGACTGATCGATTGATCAAAGGAAGTGCTCCAGGGTTATTGTCAGATACAGTGAGGTCAAGTCAGCAATCTTCTTCTACAAATTCTACACAGGAAATGGCTATCCAGACGGTGCCTATACGACCAAAGCAAAAGATGAGCACCAAGACGACATCAACACTAAAGGATGATAGAAAGTTGGGCAAATGTGAGACATGTGGTTATTTATCATCACAAAAAGTGTGCAAGGCTTGTGTTCTGCTCGAAGGGTTAAATAAAGCTAGACCTAAATTGCCCATAGCGGTTGAAATTGAGGGCTGAATAGGTGATCTATCACATCTGTATATATATATATTACAAATAACAGCATTCAAGTAAATATTTTCAAGTGAAATATAATTAGCATTTATTAAAATTCACTTTGATGACGAAACCTCGACTTTCACATCACGATTGTCTCGTCAATTCACGAATCCAGCTCTATATCATGCAATCATAAGTATCGCTTGCCAGGATGTTCTCGAATATAGATCAAAATGTTGTTAGGCCCACGCCACTTCTTAAACCGATTGACTGTATCGATTTGTCGCATTGAGAAACAATATCTCACAAATGGCGGGATATCAGCGCGCAAGTTCTCAATTGTCTCTCACACACGAGCAAAACGTCAGACAAGTTACAAAATCAAGTTAGATGACCCGTCTCAAGGCCCTCTTGAGCCATATGTGCCCGCTCTGAAAAATGTTGATGTTACTCCGACATATCCAAGAGTCATTCAACAGCATTTCAACAACATTCAGCGTTTCTCATCATGTGTAGTACTTACTCGCGTAGGTAACTTCTACGAACTCTATGGTGAGCAGGCAGAAAAGTATGCTCCATCACTCAATCTCAAAGTGGCGAAAAGAAAGACAGCATTAGGGCCCGTTTCAATGTCTGGATTTCAGTATTTTCAACTCGATCGATATCTCAAACTTTTGGTTCAAGATTTGAACAAAGCTGTAGCCATCAGTGAGGAGATTAGAAACTCTGCTGCAGATCAAGTAAAGTCTGGAGGTCTGCTATATGATAGAAAAGTCACGAGAGTGATTACTGCCGGGACTCTTATCGATGAGACGTTTGTTAATCCTTATGAGAATAATTTCTTGTTGAGCATCTCTCCCTCTGATGAGTTGGTCACAGAAGGTCATGCTTTGGAGGAGAATAATGCGGCTCAGAGTTGTAAAAAGACGGATACGGGAGTTGTAGGGTTGAGTTGGGTTGATCTATCAAGCGGTGACTTTTATGTACAGCAGAGCACACTTGTAGAATTAACTTCTGTCGTGGCACGAATTGCACCTTGTGAAGTCTTGCTTGACTCTCGCTGTCGCCAAGTATCGGGAGTAGATTGGCAGAATATCATTGGTGATCGAGATCGACCATTGACTTTTCACACTCAAGATGTTCAATACGATTCTGTCGATAAATGGAATGAGTTTATTGAGTCACCAGATGCATGTAAAAGCCCAGACCTCACGCAGGCGGAAATATTAGCAGGTTCTTTACTTTTAGACTATATTCACGACAAATTACAGGATCTAAAGATTAATCTTCGTCCACCGATACGAAAAACAAATGTTGAAACAATGCAGATTGACAGACATAGTCTACGTGGCTTGGAAATACGTACAACTATGCGAGATGGATTCTATCAAGGCAGTCTTCTACATTCGATCAAAAAGACTGTAACTAAAAGTGGAAGTCGAGTTTTAATACAACGTTTACTCGCGCCTGAAATGTCTCTCAAAGTCATCAATACTCGTCTTGATCTAGTTGAAGAAATGATTGAAAATCGACAACTTCATGTCAAAGTCATAGATTTGTTGCAAAAGTCATTCGACTTGCCTCGACTTGTACAGAAATTCTCAATTGGTCGAGGTGATGCAGATGATTTGTTGGCTGTTGGAAAGACTGTTGATATAGTCCAACAGCTTTTCGAGCTTGTTACTGGCCATCATCAAAAGTCAAAGGTCCAATCTGTTGAGAAAAATAGATTGACCCCTTTGATATCTGATATACAAGCAATAGAATTTGACAAATTAGAGAAACTTGCACAAAAGATCGAAAAGTCTATTGACGAAGAAGGACTATCCAAACAACACATGGTCGAACAAGACTTGATCACAGATATTACCGATTTTGCTGAACAAATTGTCAATCAAGAAGATTCTGACAAGATTAAAGATAAATCAAGTTTGAAAAAGGAATTTGATATTGAAGATGATGGAGACATTTGGATCATGAGAAAAGAAGCTAGTAAAATATTGACAGGAATGCATGAAGAATTACAAAATGCATTCTGCTCTAAAATTGAATTATGTCGTGATCTAAAGAACATAAGTAAAAGTAACAGCCTATCCTTGAAATGGACGCCGCAATTAGGTCATTACTGTCATGTCAAGGGTAAAGATTGCAAGGTCGAGTTTATCAACGCTCGAAATATTAGTACGACAAAGACAACTCGAGCTTTCTATTTACCGGAATGGACTAGTCTTGGATTTCAGATCGAAGCGATTAAAAGACGGATACGTGTTGAAGAACAACGCGTGTTTTCTGAACTTCGAAATGAAGTATTATCAAATCTAGTAAAACTACGTCAATGTACATCCATTCTCGACGAATTAGACATTGCTTGTTCTTCCGCCACGGTAGCTATAGACCAACGACTCGTCCGTCCCATTCTCCACACCGGTACAACTCACAATGTCATTGGTGGTAGACATCCCATGGTCGACATTGGATTACAAGAGTCCGGCCGATCCTTTACTTCCAACGACTGCACCATGAACAACGACGAAAGTATCCAACTAATCACTGGTCCTAACATGGCTGGAAAGAGTACCTATCTCCGTCAAAACGCACTGATTTCCATCCTCGCACAGACGGGCTGTTATGTCCCCGCCGAATATGCCGAAATGGGTCTAGTCGACAAGATCTTTTCTCGTATCGGCTCTGCTGATAATCTATATAATCACCAATCTACATTCATGGTCGAAATGGTCGAAGTAGCAGAGATACTCGTACAAGCCACGAAAAGATCTTTTGTCATAATGGATGAAGTAGGGAGGGGTACGACGCCAGGAGACGGCGTGGCTGTTGCGTATGCTTGTTTGAAATACCTCCATGATAGAATTGGTTGTAGGACGCTATTCGCTACGCATTTTCATAAATTGGCTGACATGACGGGAGATTTGAAACGTTTGACGACTTGGTGTACGGACGTGGTTGAAGATGAGGATGGGAGTTGGGTATATGCACACAAATTAAAAAGAGGTGTCAATAGGGATAGTCATGCTTTGAAAGTAGCCAAATTAGCTGGAATGCCTGAAGAAGCTATTGATATTGCAAGGCAAGTCATGTCTCATGATAAATCTTGAAATGTAACGTAATAATCATCTCATGGACATTTTTCATTCATGTAAATTATCTACTGGTATTGTAAATCAATCTCGGCGAATAAAGATATATAAATCATGTTCTCATGGTAGTATCAGACCCAGTCGTCAATTCCGAATGTTTCTTTCTCGCCATATCAATGTCATGCTTTTGCAACTGTCTTAATTTCCCAGTAACCGCAACTCCTCCTGTAATATTCGCAGCCACGATTTCTTTTACATATCCCAAAGCCGTACTTTCTGCCTTCCAGTACGAAACATCTACAAATACCAAATCAGCTTCTTTACACATCCGATAAGAAGATATAGAAACTTACATTGAGGTTTGACTTCCAAAAGCGTCATTCTTGGATCATTAGCACTCGCGTCGTGAACGCCGTCTCCCAAATCTCCAAACCAAGCCGCTGCACCTCTCGACCAAACGGCTTTGATTCTCGGATCGTCGTTTTTCGCAGTCGTCACTCGCCCGGTAATGCTGACCCAGTCCTGCGTCTTGCTGTCTTGAAACGTGACGCACACGAGGTTTCCTTCCCCTGCAGTATCGGCTGCCGAGGCGGAGAGGTGCAGGTCGTCGAATTTCTGACTGTGTGCGTTGGCGAGGAAGAGAAAGTCGGGTCCGGAGCGTTTGGCAATGGCCATTGAGCGGGCGACAGGGCCGGGGAGCGAGGGGCGGTGGGTGACGAGCATGCAGGTCTTGAGACCGTCGCAGATGGAATAAAAGTCCTGATATCCACAGATTAGACTGAGAATTGAAAAGGTATGAGGAAATGTACCTCAAGTTTCTTGTCGACGGGACAGTCGTCGTCCCATTGTTTAGCGACTGAAGGGTCGGTTTTGGAATTGACCTCTTGCTTGGTCAATTGTTCGGGCATTTTGGGTATTATGTACGGATTGGAAATTTGTGATTTTATCAAATGTGGTTGGAAAGAAAGGTGAAAAGGTATATGAGCAACTGATTATATAGATTAATAACTAGCCAATGGCGAAGAAAAGCTCAAAAGCACTGTTGGCACAATGACGCGTTATGACGTCGACGTTCATTCGACTCTACCCCGCTTCCGCCGGATCTTTCACTCGAAAATCAGAGTGGCTTTGCGGGGTAAAAATACACCCTCCGGTGTCAACTGCCGAACTGTCACCCGGCAAGCTTCGAAACAACAAAGGTTCTACAGTAGTCAAATGTCGTTCCCGCGTTTCACATTCTCGAGGAGACTTCCCAGCTCTTGCCCAAAACTAGAACCAAACGAGTTTCGAATTCCGGTGTCTCCCCCAAAGTTGAGTCGAGCTGCCGCTTGGAAACTCCAGAGTTGTTGCTTCATAAGCTTGGCATGATGTTAGTGGTTGGCTCGGTCTGTAGAAACTGGCCCATTCCAATATGAGCGTCAGAACCTCGAGGGTATATAATGTTGCGCCAATTCCACGATATTTTCTACCTCAGCGACAACTTCATTTTATACTCACCCGCAAGCTGCAAATATGTCTCCTACGCCCCCGCAAAATCATGCTGGAATTCCAGCGTCTCATCATGCTTTGCAAGGTGCGTCAGCTTTTACAGGAGAAGAACTTTGCGCTATGGGTGTACACGACGCAGCCAAGACTCTAGGAGAGAAGTCAGCGCAAGCTTTATCCGTTACTGTTATAAGTGCAGTGAAGCATATGGATCTCCAATCCATGCAGCACTTCGGTCAGCAGCTTATCGAGCTACTGGAACATGCGACATCGGCACGCTCTCAAGCTGGAGTACCGCAACCAATAGAAGATATCGTGGCTAGATTCGATATGCTGCTTCAATATAATCATTTGCATACAATGCTTACCGCTATAGGCACTAGCATATTCGCCAGTGCGGAAGCCGCATACCATTTACTCGAGGGTGTACAGAAATTACCGTGAGTCAGCTTTGTACGTTTGTGACTTCTTTATTAATCATGATTTCTTGGATTGTGACAAATTTGGTTGACGCAACTCCTTATAAGACGGCTTTCCATGCCGCATCTAAGCAGATCTTGGACGACCTAAGCAAAGGCGATGGGCCTCTCGTTAGAAACACCATGCTTTAAAAAATGCCACGATTCCTATATGCAACCCCTACTTCCACACAGACCTTGATGAAGGCACAGCCGTAGTAAGGAGGGATCCAGGCGATAAAAATAGTACATCGCTCTGGGGTGCAGGAGGAGTAGGCATTTTCGGATGTGTTGCACTCCTTATATTGCTGATACTGACCGCGTGGCTCAGATATAAAGAAAGGAAGAAAGCAAAAGCAAAAGCATTGAGTGAAACCCCCAAAGAAGATTGTGGAGAAGTGACAGCCACAAAGGGAGAAGCAGCAATAGAGCTACAGGTACAGCAACCTGCTATGGTTCATCCTCACTAATGACTAATTGTCAATGACAGCTGCTTATTATGATTGTAATCTATACATCATCTAAGTGACTTATGCTGATAGCGTCATTTATTGAACTTGAAAGTGAATGCATATTTAGGCGTTATATAAATACATATACATGAATGTTATGCTTCACTATTACCACTCAACAGTGCCTATTGCTTTGGGAATTCTTGTATGAAGGCAGGATGTTGTCATGTTGATTCACAACAAAATGGTCTATCTTAAGAGTTGACTTGATGCGTATTAAAAAATGAAGGCACTGTCGGTTTGTAACTACATCTGATGCGATTTGTAACTACGCTGTCCGCCAGAAATACGAAGCGTGAGAACGCATGCCAAATCAGGTCAAAAATTGACCATTTCCTAATGGGAACTTGGGAGTACCAATTTAGCTACGACTATAGCATACGATTTTCACTGCCTGAGATACTCGAAGCATTGCTGATTATAGTCGATGCCATTACATAGATCCCATGCCTTGCGGAAAAGTAGTTGGCTCTGTAATCAGGCATGCCAGGTTCCAAGTACATAACTTTTATTACAGATTTCGGTATTTCTAAAATCAAATTTCTCTCACGTCCCTGATCATTCTGATCAGATACATGGCGGCAAAGGATACTATGATCAAAGTGACGACCCGAAAACCTCTCTGCAACTATCTAGTCAACACGTGGACATACATGCAAAGGCGATAGTCTACGTTATTTCATTACGCCCTTGACATCGACGCTATGTCTATAGAATCTTTATGATAGCTATCACTATAAAATTAATTTGTATATATCTTTTGCACAAAATTTGAAATTCACCCTCCCTTCAAACTGTGAGAACCTTAGAGTTTGGTGTGCCAAATTTGGAAGTAGCAAACGACCTTTCAAAAACGTCCAAAACGTCAAGTTAAGACTATTCAGCTAAAAAGGACTTGCATATCTAACTGTGATTTACGATGTGTTTAGAAAAGCTGATAGTCCTGCATGACCAGAATGGCTTTGTGGGGTAAGAACAGAGCATAAATCCCGATGTCAACTGCCGAACCTTGGATAGACAGGCTTCGAAACATCAATGGTTTATCATGTGCTATTTAATATCATCCTGCGTTCTTCAGAAACAAACGAATCTCATCTCATGTCCGCCCAACTTTTCATGAGAAATTAAACTCCAGATCCGGGTCTGTTGGGCTGCAGATTGAATTTTGTTGCATCTGAAGCTCGGATAAAAGCTTATCAGACCCATGTTTCGAAATGTTTCAGCTTTATGTCCACCAAGCATTCTCAAACTTTATAGATTTTCTTTCCTAAGCCACGGTTTTAACATATCAGTTTTTACAAAGCCCTTTCCACCGTTGTTGTCGGTATCAGAAAGTTTTCATAATCCTTTATATACCTGATGGAAAGATGTAGAAAACAGGTTGTGAAATGTTGAAATACTTCCAAAACAGGTTTGATGATTTGACCTGTTTTTGACATGTTTGCTAAATTTAACCTACTTTCAATCCTGCTGTGAATCATGTCAAAAAACTTACTACAACAGTACCAGGACTGATGGAATATTTATAGAATAGAGTTTTAACGCCAGTCCTATTGTAGCAAAAGCTCGACCGATGACGTGTACGTTTTTGTCTTTTTCCCCGCCAAAGCCCATTGAAAAATTACCATACTGCAGATAAACTTCGGCCTTTTCAGCCTCATTGTATGTTTGTCGAGCTGCCTCCTTCGCCATAATTTGGGCACCGGAAGCTCTTAGAGTTTTTGTCCAAAAGCTTCGGTCTGTAGAAACCGACACATTTCAAAATGCGAGCCAAAATCGCAAGGGTATGTAATGTCCCGCTATTTCCATGATATTTTCCACTTTGTTGATCACTCGATTTTTACACTAATTCCTACTTTTCTAAAATGTCTCCCAACCCCTCGTCTCGTGATTCTGGCAGTTCAGAGCATCATGTGTCAGCAACTCTGAGCGAGAGGTTTTCAGCCAAAGGGCTTATCGATATGGGTCTCTCACGCGATGATCTTATTGCTCAGGGCTACTCAGACCAACAGCTTACTCAAATAGGTATACGAGACAAAGCTCCGGGAAAGCAGCTACCGAAAAGGCTCGCCGTTGCTGTTTTAGATGTAGTGAAGCATATGACTTACAACTCCGCGGAGGATTTCGGTTCCCAGCTCTTGAAACTACTTGCAGATGTTAAAACTGCGATGTTAACACGCATTGAAACTGGACAACCGCAACCAATGGAAGGCATCGAAGTTGGGTTTGCTATGCTATTTCAACACAGCCATTTGCAAACAATACCCATCGCCATAGGTATTAGCTTGGACGCCACCAAGAGACAGGCACACGACCTACTCGAGGGTATAAGAGATATGCCGTGAGTTCCCTTTCAAAATACTGTAGCCTTCATTAATCATGGTTTGTAGGTTGATTACAAACATCGTCAATAAGAGTCCTCAAAAGGAGGCCTACTGGCAAGCATTTAAGGAGGTTTTAGACGAGCTAAAGCACCCAGCTGCGCGTTTGCTTGAAAGTTGCCATGCTTTGGTTGAAGCCACGATTCACATATGCAAACCCATCTTCCCCACGAAGCTGGACCGAAGGCAAATCATAGGGAGTAATGTGACTCCTGAATTTAAAATTAGAGCATATATTCTGCTCGGTGCAATAGGACTTGTAGGTATTTGCTTTCTTGCAGTATTCTTTATTTTTGGACGAAGAGCCAGGAGAATGAATGACGCAATGATAGCAGCAGACCAAAGATCAATTGAGCTAACAGATATGACCGCCCGAACAGCTGCCGATGGCCATGGAGTCAGGCGGGACTTTGAAAGAGGATCAAGTGGGTCAAGCGGGTCAAGTGCGGGGCAAGATCCTCCTCCCCCCTATACATTTAGGCGCGTGCCTTCGTGTGAAAACTTGTAGAGCTATGAACGACTTGTATGTAATGATCGAATTCTATTGAACTAACTAGCCAATTACGTTTGTATTACATCATGGTCAAGCCCTCTGACCTCGCCAAACTTCGCGAGCTAGTTTTTCATTATCAATTAAACATGTCGCGCAGTCTTCGCTAAATATTAGATGTCTTACGAGGTTTGCGGTGCTTTTATGGACTTGTCGAAAGTTGGCGGAGAACCCAGGCACCTCAAATCTCAACCCATCACTTTCATCAGATATCTCCATATACTAGTGAAGTCAGGCTTCGATGAAGTCATCCCTTGTTCCGACTAAATACCATACCGCCTTGGCCGTCAACGGTTTATAACGAGATTGATATCACAGTGACCACTTTGTAAACTTAAGCAGTTTACGTCAGCAGTCTGTACTCATGGCTATTTGAACCGAGAAGCCTGATTGAATGGATGAAAATTAACTACAAAGGAGAGTCGAATGCCAGAGTTGATTTTGGTGGGGAAATTCAGCGGCAGGTCAATGTTGACTAGTCAAGAGATCGTGGAGACCAGCAAGATGACCTTCTGCTTAAACAACGTGAAGACGACGATTTCTATAGCAGATGTTATAATAGCATTCTGGACGTCATGCATCAAAAATAATCATCTGATAATCTCAGAAGCTGTGAAGCGTTTCTAATACAGTCTAGTTAGACACGTGGATATACTATATTTCATTACTGAGCTATAAGACGTAGGTTACATGCTAGAAGCAATTGTTAGGACACTAACACTGGGCCAGCATTTCACAGTCTGCACGTACGACATCAACGTCGACGCGATTGCTGGATGACCTTTGTGGAAGCTATCACTATATAACTAAAATTGGCGAGGTACGGACGTAAGCGACCTACAGCTCGGCGGACCCTATTTTGGAATTCACCCGCCCTCAATTGGGGGAAACCTCAGAATCGGGTCTGCCGAGCTCGCGGCTTGGGTTCGTCGAACTTGAATATGGCGAAAGACCTTTCGAATACGTCAAAGTGTGAAGTCAAGACTATGAAAACGAAAGACCTTTCATATCGTGATAACCAGAATGGTTTTGCGGGGCAAGAACAGAACATAACTCCGATGTCAACTGCCGAACCTTTGCTTGGTGAGTTTCGAAACCCAGAGATTTCTAATTTTAGTTTCGCTTAAATTTCGTTCCCGTGTTTCAGCACGAAGTGGGTCCACACACTCATGGTCTCATTGAAACTCTATATATTCGGCCAGCACCACTGAACAGACTGGAATGATGACGTATGTCTTGGCAGCATTTGAAATATGAATGTTTCTATTTTGAGTCTTGTTCAAATCCCGTTCCCGTGTTTCAGGTCCACACCCTCTCGGTAGTTTTGAAACTCCATACATTCCGCCTGCGTCAGTGCAGAGACGAAAATTCGAGACTTTTTGTTGAAGCGCTTGACAACAGAAATCACTACATGGAAGAGATTGCCGTAGATCGGAGTCGATGAGGTATAGTATAAACTGAACGGCAAGATTGCTGAACAATTTTGTTGAGGCTCTGTCAAAACGTATAGAACAGTCTTGGCCAAGCCAGATGAATGAAATTTTTGACTTCTAAATGGAGTTAGCGGGGTTCCGATTTGCCGACGTGTTGCCGACAAAATCTTTCGTCAAGAGTGCAATGTATAATAATGGTTCGGGAAGGGTCACAATCTGGGGTGCATGAAGCTCTAATTTGAAACTTCGACATTTCTGTAATCACATACAGTACTGTATTGTGCGACCTTTTCGTATAAATATCAAGGTAAGGACCATGCGACTTCCATCCCAATCCGACTTCTTTTTATATTTAACAATTTCAAATATCTCAACACAAATACAAATAAAGCAGCATGGCACCTCTGCATCCTCAGACTACAAATACCGCTCAGTATGCGGGGCTTGCGGCTGGAGGAGGATTGTCTCGGGAAGATATGAAGAAAGTCCAAAAAGAGCGAGGTAATGAAAAGGAGGCGCAGCTCAACGCTAACAACCCATCGGGAGACGGCGAAATTGGCAACCCGATCAAAGAAGCTGCCATCGATACCAAACCTCATGATAGTACAAGGCTTCTTTTCAATAAGTTCAATGGATTTATAAACATGCCAGCTGTCAAGAGCCTTGAGACACTCAAATCTAATGCAATTTCAGACTTCCACAAGAACCAAATCAGTATTGCAATGTCAAATTTGTTACCCTGGCTAAAAGATTTTGTCAATAGTCTTACACAAAGCGAATTTATCGCCACGTCACAGTTGTCCATCGCAGCATCCACATCGGACAATATTTCCATACAACCTATAAGTGAAATTGTGTAAGTGTATCAATATTTTGCGCAAAATCGGCCGATATCTGACGTAAATATGATTTCTTCAGGAATCATCTACATAGCTTTAACTTGCACCCACTAAACCTTCAAAAAATAGGGAACCATGTGAGAGAATTCTTGGACAGTGGCATCGAAACGGTGAAATTCAGAGCGCTCCGAGCTATATGGAAGGAGTTCTTTGATTATTATGAGCATCATGCCAAAAACAACACCAGGCTAGTCAAGAGAGATTACCCGAATGGAACGAACAACCCATTCGAAACCGAAGGAGCGTGGCTTTTCATTATCCTTGCCATTCTCGCAGGGCTTATCGCGATCTACGTTCTATATCGTATTTGCAAGTGGCTGAGCATTAAAGTTAGTCCCATATTGGTTGAGAGCTTTAATACTCTCAAGAATTGGCACCAGCGCAGAAGTAGGATCCACAATCATGACAATCGACCTGCAATCGAACCAAATGATACAGAATTAGAAGGATTTGCTGCGTCGCAGTGATACTTAATTATTTGATCAGACCGACCTCTGTCGAATGAACTAATAGTGCAAATAGAAGTTGTCAGTAGAATCTAACCCAGTAGTGCAAATAGTAGTTTACCGTCGAGTCAATCAATGTAGCAATTCATTTATCCTGAACAATGTATCAAGCATTCTTTCGTGTACAATAGTGTAGTATTATGATGAGGTAATATTTCACAAAATAGCTCAAAGATGGAGATGGTATGAATAGAATGTAAGTTCAAAGATTTGTATCGTATTTTCTAACGCCACTCTGCCAATTCTGGATCTTGCGCATCTGCTGGTGGCGGATCTTCCCAATCAGGATAGACTCTCCAAGCATCCATCGGTTTAACACTTCTCTCTTCTGCGAGGTTACAACCGTGGTGACCCCATTTCAGGTCATATAGCGAAGACCCGAGGTCCGACGTCCTCTTCAAAGCTATTTCGAATCCTCGCGGATCTCTATAAAAGGGCTCACCCTGACCTCCGCGCTGTTGTGTTTGCCAGGTATTTCTGATTCCCACACTGTCACTTTTTAATTTATCCATTTCTAGTACGATAGCTTTCAAGGCTTGAAAGCGACAGTCTCCTTCTTTGTATCGTGTCGTCGCGGTCGCCGTCTCAGGGCACGTTTCCTTTTCTTGTCGATATAGAATTTCGAGGTCGGGAAGCAGTGTTCTAACGTCTAAAATATGACCGGCATAATAATCCGTCAAAGCATATCCGCTCATTTGAACACGAGCGTTGAAATCGCAATCAGATCCGTAGTAAGCGATTTGTGGATCCCATCCGCCGAGTAACTTGTAAGTCGCAGTGTTGACTAACGCGAGACGATCATAGTGGAAAAAGATGAGGGCCCATTTTTTTGGAACGTTCTGTACGGATTCCACGATATGTTGATAGAAGGGTACGAACTGGTCGGCGTCTTCGTCGGCAAGAATTAAAGTGTCCATATGTGACCAGAAATAATGTGCCCATTGTTTTTCTATCGCCGTGTAGAGAAAGAAATTCTGAAGTTGACTAAACGTAAACAAGGTTGGAGTAGTCAATACATTTACTTTAAATATCTTTTCGAGGCGTTCTTGATTGATGTAAAATGGATTCGCAGGGGTAAGTAGGTTAAGTTTATTACTATCCATAGTTCCGGAATTATCCACGATATATATCATATCAGCAGGCCATCCTGCAGCGAGATAACTGACAAGACACTGTTGAAGCATATTCCAATTACGTGTAAATCCGATAAAAAGTGGTGTAAAGGTCTTTGTATTCCCCTGTGCTTTATAGAACCGCGCAATCGATGGTAAGTCATCTGGACTTTTTGCAGCGGCTGCCCTTGGGAAATTCTCCTTGGGCACGGTAGGTTTCTTCTTTGGCGACGGAAATCGATGAGGAGGCGATGGTTTAGTCTTGGGTTCTGAATCTGGTGTCTCTACGGAATCAGGTTCTGGTATTTTTTCGGAGTTGGGTTCTGATATTTCTTTGTCGTTAGGATCTGGTATGTCGTTGGTATTAGACTGTGGTATCTTCCCAGTACTGAATTCTGGTCGAGTGGCGGGTACTGAAATAACAGAACTAATCGACGAAGGTATTGTATGCGAATAGAAGAATGCCGCCAGTGTTAAAGTCAGCGAAACAAGAATGAGTATTCTGACGCGGTGTCGCGCGAATCCGCCAACGACAGCATTCATGGTCATGATGAAGTGAGAGAGGATATGAATACTAATGGTCTAAAACATAATAGAAACAGGAACAAAAAGAGCGGTCTCTTGCAACCTTTATTGATAATTTGGTTTAATGCCAGGCAGTATCACTAATCTCTTCATCTGCCACGCCCGGGTTCACCCCTAGAATCGTTTAAATTGGATTTCGCCCTGGCAATTCTTGATATGTTTGCACTGGAGTTGATCATGTTGACAATACGTGGTGAAATTATGACGTCAGTACATTTCCCCCATTGACCATGCTTTTCTGACCTCACACCCAAAGCAATTTGTAAGCTTCCAACAATCAGCCATTGATTATTGGTTAATTGAATCTACTTTTGGAGATTTGTTTGATATTTAATTAACAATGGCTTCAAACGATTACTACGACAACGGCTCGAACAGACAGTATAATGATCAAACATCTGGATCAGAACGCCGTCAAGAAAATCAATACGATGGCCAACAAAATCAAGGATATGGAAATGAACGTCGAAATGAAAATCGATATGATAACCAACAAGATGATCAATACAATAATCAAGGTAGAAGGGATGACTATGGTCAAGGAAATATGAATCAAAATGAAAACGAAGGTGAAAGACAGCATTCTCGTCGTCACGAAGGAAATGATGAAAATCGACGACAAGAAGATTATAATCAAGGTGGTCGTGACGATTCATACAACGAGTCTGGAGATAGCTACCGCCGTAACACGGAATATAGCAACAATAACGGTAATAACGACAATTACAACCAAGACCGTCCACAACAACAGCAACAACACCATCAATCACGTCCTGCCGAGTCATCAGGATATGGCAACCCGTCTCAGTTCGGAGATTCAACCGGGACCCCCTACGCCGGCTCATCTGGCAGTTCCAACGACGATTTCTCCGGCGCAGTCCAACACGCAAGCCAATTCGCCGGCAACTCTGGAGATTCAAGCCTATTCTCGTCCATTCTCGGACAAGTCACCGGTGGCAACAAACAGCACGCGGCACAGCAATACGCAAACAGTAACGTAGACGAAGAAGACGCCGTCAGACAACATCAGCAATTCTACGGGAACGGTGGGCATGGATCTGGACAATCTGCTGGATCAGGAGCGATGGGTAGTGCAGCTGCAATGCAAGCGTTGAAGATGTTTCAAGGTGGAAATGCAGGCGGTAGTCAGAATGAATTTGTCGGAATGGCCATGGCACAAGCAGCGAAATTGTTTGGTAAGTATCCTACCCAAACACCTTTTTTTATTGGAGATTGATCGAGCTAATAAATATGAACCGGTAGATCAACAGAGCTCGCAGGGAAATGTAGGTCAAGGAGCTAACAAAGAAAGTGCTATCAAATCCGCCGCCGAAATGGCTATGAAGATGTATTTCAAGAGCGAAATGGGAGGTCAAGCTAGTGGTGGAAGTGGCGGTGGTATGGGAGGATTATTGAGCATGGCTAGTAAATTCCTTTAAATACAACTATGCGTAGATTAGTCAAAAAGTTAGATTAGTCTATATGATACTCCAACTATATACAGGTATTTACTTTCTGTACACTCTCTTGTCATCTCATTATTCATGTCACCAAAAATTATATTGTTCCAATTATATTAACCCTCATTGCCGCAAAGCCTTCCAAGCGACAGCAATCCTCCTCCATTTTGGTACAGTAGCTCTTCCTTGTCGAACTACATAGCCTTTTCGTCTCAACGTCCTGCCAATCTCTACATACGATTCGACAGCTACACGCATCGACGCACGAACTTCGATTGGTAAATGTTCGATTGCGGGACGAGACTCGTCATAGAGTTCAAACGCACGATCAAGCATTCTCGATCTCAATTGCTCAATCTTCTTTGCTAGATGATCGTCCAACTCTTTCTTCTTTTCGTTTTTGGCAGATAATGCATTGATGATATCCACTGGCGTCAGCTTTTCTTTCTTCAACCATGAAGTTGGAAGATATACTCTACCAAGTTGTGCATCGACTTGTATGTCGCGAGCAATATTGATGTGTTGCAACACCATTCCCATTTTACCACCTGCACGAACGAGTTCTGACCGTTCGTCTTCAGTCGTTGTTCCGGGGTAATGGTAGAAGCATAACGCAAGGCATAGTTCACCAATTGTTCCAGCTACATATTGACTATATGTGTTTAAATCATCCTCTGTCTTTATTGGCAGTGAGGCTTTATCCGATCCAGAGTGCTTGCCTGGTTGAAATTGTAGATCCATCTCAAATCCCGTCAAAAGATCATAAAGTGGTTTGGAAGGAAGTCTGTCGGTAGGTAAATGAATCAACGCCGATTGTGTGTCCGAAGGGAAATTCTGTATGATATAGTGCAATAGAGCATCGACGTTGAATTCACTGACTTTTGCATCTTCAGGTTTATACGACAGATCCAAGAATCGGCGTAATTTCTCGATTCTATTACGCGCCTCATCGACAGACGGGGCAGTATCGACCAAATCATCGGCCACGCGACAGTATGAATATAGCAATATTATATCACACTTCAATCGACCTTCAAACACTGCGCTTGCTTGTGAAAAACTACGACTTTTCTTGGCTAGTCTGTCGATGGATTCTTTGAAGCCTTCTATTCGTGAAGCATCATATGCTGCTGCTGGAAGTAAAAGAGCACGAACCAACATTGCTGGTGACGGTAAATCAGGTACTTTTGGAAAGTAACTCGGGAATGTATGCAGGATAGCCATTGCATTATCAAAAGCGACTAATCCAAAAACGATGAGGGTGTTGGTCAGAAGGAAAAACAAGGCCTCTTCAATTTCTAGATGTGGCCAGATGTGGACATTCAATTTTGTGTCAGTTTCAATTACCCAAGTACCACGTTTAAGAGCCAATGTATCCACAATCCAGAGATAAAGAGTAGGTAAAGTAATAGGTAACAAAACATTTGTCCATGGTAGTTTTAGAATGAACTGGTACGCAAGTGACCATAAAAGCCCGAGAACAGGGATTCCCCAGATCAGGATCAGACCGAGATAGGTACCGGGTCCGGTGACACTAGCCATGCTAAATGCATATCTAAATAAAAATGCCAGAAGAACTTGTCCAATCAGTCTAAAATACTTTAATTTATCGTGCGTCGATTCATGTCGGAGATATGCAGGTTGGAAAGTCGATTTGCTGAATAGTAAATAAATCAAAGAGGTATTATAAGTCTGTATTATAAAGAAAAATACCTCCTCTAGAGGAATTTGAAACAGTTTAGGGCCAATGACAACATGAGTCGGATATGTCCATATTGACTGTTGAATTAGATAGGAATCCCACGGAGTTGTATAGACAACAGCGACCTAAGCGGCGTTAGTATAGACCTCTACAGTTGATAGCGATTACAGCTTTACAGTTATTAAAAAAATAATTCGATATAAATCAAGTTTTGTAAATAAAGGTTCATACAGGAATGTGAGGATTAAAGCTGGTGGAATATTATATTTCAAATGACTTTACAGATCAGCGGAACTCATCATGTTGATTTGCAATTTATAAGCGACTCACACGAATGCATAATCGCAACCCATATTGTGCGAACGATGAAGACCGAGTCAATCAAAAGCAACTGTCGAGAGATTGAGTTCTTCGAATCGGCATCATAATTTCTTCAATTGGCAAGACATGAAGTTTACGACTTATATCTCGAGCAGTGAAAGGAATATGAAAAGCTCATGAAAGAGGGAATGGTTTGGCAGCCATATTATTATAACAAGTTAGTACTTTACACTTTCATGCTACTCCAACACTTTAATAATTTATTATGCAGAAAAGCGCCGTGGTTGTCATTGTGTTGTGGTCGAGAGATTAAAGTTGGCGACGGGTTTACGTCAAAAAACGCAAATAGCATTTTTGCAATATGCAGCACGACGATCTTTTTTCCAATCTACGGCAGAATTTCTCCCCATTATCGGTAATTCTATTCGCCACTCCATATTGAATACAAAATCAATCAGAATGACTTCGAGAAGTCAATCTTTTGAAGCAGGGTCTGACAAGGATATCGAGATACTTTCGAAGCCTGCAAAGAGAAAAATTGAGCAAATCGAAGATGCGGCCAATACCCAAAAATCTGCTTCCAAGCGGAGAAAGTCAGAACGGAAAACTGACATATATGATGAAGCCCTAGATACTGAAAAAGGCATCAATAATCTTTTCGCTCATATGGATACACAATTACTAGCAGATCATATTGCTCAAAAAACAAAAAGAAATCTTGATGATATGAGTGTTGTAGAATTGGAAGATTTACGGATTCCATGTGGGTTTATAACACTTCTTTTCCCCCCCAAACTTGCTAATGAGGTGACAGCGACCAGTATTGTCGAAACATCCGCATGGAAAGAAGTCAGAGATCTGAAAAATTTACCCATCTTTATCAATGAATATAGCACTCTCGAAGCTCGAAAGCCAGATTTACGAAAGCCTCCTAAGAATCTTGGAAGTCCACATACACTTTTGATCACCGGAGCAGGACAACGAGCTGCAGATTTGACAAGAGCTGTTCGTGAATTCCAGACCAAAGATGCAAAAGTGGAAAAGTTGTTTGCAAAACACATCAAATTAAAAGAAGCGATCGAGTCGGTAAAGAAGACACGGATGAATATTGGAGTCGGAACACCTCAACGGATATTAGATCTTCTAGACGATGGTAAGAATAAATTCATCCATATAGTGTTAAAAGTACATTGTCTAATCGATGGCTTAGGTGCGTTAAAGGCAGATCTAGTAAGGAGAGTAATTATCGACGCTTCCCATATTGATGTAAAGAAGCGCGGAATATTTGATATGCGAGAGACTATGGCGCCACTACTTCAATTACTGAATAGAGAAGAATTGAAAGACCGATACAGGCCAGAAGCGGAAAAGAGAATCCTTCTACTTTTCTACTGAGTCTATCCATGTATATTCATGGTCTTCTGTAAATACTACCTGTAGATATACCCCACATTTCACATGCCCGATAGGAAAAAAAAAAGATTCGTCTATTCTAAAAATTATTTCTCCACAATATTTCACATTCTTCAGTTGACGATTTCCATATTTCCGCTATACTAACATCTCGATCCCATAGGCACCATTAAGGTCATTAGATTTCGTCATGTCTAGATCATCTCCTCAGGCTACTTCGAGCGATTCCACCCTCTTCAAAGCACTCGCATCGTCCTCTACTGCACGACGGAGACAAGCAATGTCGACTCTAGAAGCATATCTCACCAGTCGAAGGGCCTTTACAGATACTGATTTCCTCAAAATATGGCGTGCATTATTCTATTGCATGTACATGACGCCAAAGATGAGAAATCAACAGAGACTAGCGATTGAAATGGCCGAACTAGCATCTGCTCTCCAAACACCACAGAAAAGGCAGCGCAAAGATGCGGAAAGTAAGAAAGTAGATAGTGCTGAACGCGAGACGAAGAATCACACAGATGAGAAGACAGACATAGACGATAAATTTATCATGTTTGTTAGCGCATTTTGGGATATAATTATAAAAGAGTGGGAAGGCGTAGACAGAGTGCGAATGGATAAATTCTTGTTTTTGATAAGGAGGATGTTGGCCGCTGGATTTCAGGGATGTAAAGTAACAAATTCGGATAGTAACAAGATAAGTGGACAGAAAGAAGGATCAAATTATACATGGAATAATGAGCTATTGGCACGGTATATTACTGTGTTGGAGCAGAGGCCACTTCAGGTGAAGAATGCAAGAATACCAGCAGGATTGGCGTTACATGTGGTAGACATTTATGTTGATGAGCTTGAAAAGGTTGATGAAGACTGTGAAATGGATGAAAAGGTAGTGTTGAGGCCGTTGAGAAGGCTACAGAAGGATAGCATGGTCAAATCAGTTCGGATACGGAGTAAAGAAGCTTTGGAGGATGAACGACTCGCGAAATGGGGATTAGACATTGTGCAGACTAATAAAAAAGATGTGGAGACGAGCCAAATTGATAAAGTGGAAAATGTTGATAACGGCTCGAATGAAGAAGACGGATGGACGGGTTTTGATGATTGAAGTGCTTCAGGTTATCTATAATCGGCACATTTTGCCCTGTTAAAACCCATGGAATACTTTCACCATGTAGTCTAACAAAAGCCAATGCTGTATAGAATGAACTAAAATCTTAGCACATGATAACTTAGCGCTTGTTTCAGGCTCCACTTTTTTATGGATGAATGTATGACGCAATGACGACGTTTGCTTGGTATTTCATTATTATCCCAAAAAAACCGGGTCTCTGATAAATGGATTGCTCGGCAAAGTGAGGGGTAGCTGATTGTGGCTCAGCATCAGCTTTTTACTTGTATATTCTCCGGGCATTGACATTTGTTTCTTATTATTGATTTAGATTTATTATCATCTGTCTTAACATACAAGATGAATTCATGCTGTGGATATGGCAGAAAGAAAGCAGATGATAGGCAGCCTCTGTTGCCAGTCTATAATGATGACACAACTTTGCAACGTGAATTGCATCAGAAGCTACATAGTTATCAAATGTGGAGAGCGATGAGTCAAGGTTATATGCCCTCTACCGAACAAACAATCGTACAACTTCGTACACTTCTTTCAGCAGATATATTAAACCCAAAGGATACTACACTCAGCGAGAGTTCACGAAAATTGTTACGCCAAACTAAACGTGGCATCCAACAATTGATTGATCTTTTACAACACAAAGCTGGAGAAGATCAAGTACAGGATTTGATCTGGTATCTGTCCAAATCTCGAGTCTCTGTTGATACTGGACGAATTGCATCTGCAATTGGTAGAGCACAAGTGAAATCAACCACTTCCACGGCCTATACCTCTCTTCAGACAGTCTTTACTCTTCTCTTCAATAGTTCAGACTTTAGAATATTCCTATCTGATCTGAGTGTCACCGCCAAACAAGTGTTTGCTGATACAGCTAAATCAGTGTCTCGAGTTGCAGATGATGCCGCTCATCAACTGGAAGATGGAAAGACGGTAAATGCTACCGATAAAGCTGCCGAGAAGGGACAAGGTCCAATTCAAGAAAACATTCAACAAGACTTGTCACAAGTTGTTGATGTCGTTACACAAGGCACGGCAGAGGTTATCAAAGATGTCGAGGCAAGTGCTGAAGAAAAATTAAAGGGAGATGAAGGACAAATCATGCGAGACCGTCTCAAACAGACTGTTGCCCGATTGAGAAGACGTCCAGATTATAATGAATCAGTGTCTGCTCTTTCATTGATCATCAAGAGAGTTATCCAATCATACACGCGTGTTGCAACTGATACTATTGCTGTTGTTGAAGATTCTGTCCATGAAAATGCTGCTCTTGACAGGGCAGGAAAGAATGCCTGGGCACTTGTTACATCTATTGGTGATCGAGAGGCATGGAATGAAGTCGAATCATCTTTCAAGCAGTTGATGAGTCATATGAATGACGATCCTAATCTGGAAGGATTTCTGATGGATGTCGTCAAGACGGTTCAATCACTTTTCACAGATCCTAATTTTTATGATAACGCAGGTCATAAATTGAAAGAACTTCAGAGAAGAGCAAAAGAAAATGAAAAGACACAATCACTAAGTGACGATGTCGAAAACTTTCTTCGTCAATGTCAACGTACTGTACGTTCTGTTATGGATGATAAAGATATCGCCGCTTTGGTTCAAACATCGACAAATCTTTTTAATATTATATCTCCTACACAGCCTGGTAACTCGGTGGACATTCTCCACGATGGAATACATATCTTTGTTCCTTTATTGATCAGTGCAATTCAACACGTTCCAATCCCTCGATTGGAAGTCAGTACTCCTGACGTGGATTTGTTGTTGGAGAATCTTATTCTCGAACCCGGTAAAACCATCAATCATTCCTCTTTCTTGCCATATAAACTGCGCATCGAAACATATAATGATATTGAGATTCGTAAAGCCAAGTTCAAAACTGTCTCTACTTCATCCCATTTTGTCACTGTAAAACTCGATGGACTTTCTATTCGAGCAGAAGAGGTTGGCTTTTGGCTTCGAGCTCATTCTGGTCTCTTCCGTTTAAAAGACCAAGGTATAATTTCATTCGCAATGGATGAAAAAGGTATGGATGTGCACATTGATGTTGAAATTGCCAAGGAAAGACTAGAAAACATGCTCACGTTGAGAGACGTCCGCGTGCACATTCATAAATTAGATTACAACATGCGACAGAGTAAATTCTCTTGGCTTTCATGGATCATCAAACCTCTTCTACGCCCTATTCTGCGAAAAGTTATCGAGAAACAATTGTCAAAAGCGATTGCTGATTTCTTCCACGCCGCTAACAGAGAACTTTTATTCGCGAGAGAAAGACTTCGTGCGACGAGAATTTCAGATCCAGATGATCTTTTGACGTTTTTGCGTGCCGTTGCTGCAAGATTGACTCCAGAAGATGATCCAGATCTTTACACTAGAATCGGTGTGGACGAACCTGGAAAAGGAGTTTTTAGAGGAATTTATGCACCTGGGAGTGTAGTCAAGACATGGCATGAAGAAGCCATGGAAGCAGAAGATAGAATTGAAGATGGAGGAGAGACTAGAGGGTGGAGAAATGAAATTTTTGACGTTCACGTTAGACAAATGACTTGATTTTGTTTTATTATTTTATTTCAAGTCTGACAAATGACCTGATTTACTTTCATCAGTTTTTATGAATATTTTAAAGTACACGATTAAGATATGTTATATACAAGAATGATTAGCAACACTTTATGATTAGTCAATTATTTATTAAAGAAACTAGTAATTTTAGCACTTCCATCAGTCTTGGTTGGTGTTTTGGACTTGACTGCATTCGTAGTAGCACTCCGTGTTTTATACGATGTATCTTGTTTTTCTTCTATTTTTGTTTTCTTCGTTTTTGTTGCCGATTCTTCACTTTCTTGATCATGAGATTCGACATTTAATTTCCTTTTATTAGGCGTGACAGTCTCATCTTCAACCTTGACATTTTCTTGGTTTTCAACATCCTCTTCACTCTTTGGTAATGGAGCGTTTGATTCTGGATCTTCTTTTTCATTCTTGACCACATGACTATCATTTTCTTCATTCTTTATCGCGATTTGCTTCTTGCCAGGACTGTTACTTTTCTTCTCCTGGTTCGCAAAGAAATTCGCTATATTTTTCTTATTCTCCTTACTATCGACCGGAATTATGAAGCTCGGACTGTTATTTCCTACTTTCCCGACTGCCTTGTCGACGGGATAGATTTCCAATTCACCCTCGTACGGCTTCAATAACGTTTGGAGATCTTTACTCCATTCCGCTCTGTTTGGATCTACCCACATTTTCACCGCGTCTGACCCCGGCTCGAAAATCACAGGCATGCGATCATGGAGCCACGATAATTGTTTATTACTATCAGTCGTTATGATTGTGTATGTGTACAATTTATCTTCCCCATTGTTATCACTTGTCGATTCGGTATGTTTTTGCGGATTGTCGTCTTCAAATCTCACACAGTCCCATAGGCCGGCGAAACACATCATTTTTCCATCTTTGCGCTTTATATAGTGTGGAATCTTTTCGCGTCCGCCGTCTTTTTTCAACCATTCGTAAAACCCCTCGCAGAGAACTATACATCGTTTGTTCTGCTTCATGGTGTTCCACATTCCGCCGCTGTGAGATAGAGAGTCGTCGCGGCAGTTTATCGTGCGCATGGTTGAGCTGTAGTCTGGATGGCGTTTTGTCCAGAATGGAACGAGTCCCCATTTCATGAGTTGGAGTTTGTATTGCGTGTCGTTGACGTTGGTGGATTTACGAGGGCTTGTGGTAGGAGATGATGCGGGGTCGGAAGTCGAAGAGGTTTTGGTTTTGGTTCTGGGAGCGCCGGTGTCAGGGACGTCGGCGCGGTAGATTAGTCCGTTACTGCCAGGTGCGAAATTGTAGGATTGTCGGAGGTGAGAGTCTTGGTCGGATGGTGCAGATTCGACGGGCATGTTGTCTTCTTGTAATCTTCGACGAACGTATGATGGCCTCTAATTTTCAATTGTCAGTATATTTACATGACGATGGTTAGAGAAGGGTCATGTACCATGGCCATGACGTATCGCCCACACATGACTTGTTAAAGTCGATGGGACTTCCAACTAGAAAACGCAGTGTTGTATGCAGCGGTGAAAGTCGTAATGACAGTATATGATGTCATGATTGATACCCATAATTTACTGTAGTGATGGAGAGAAAGAATAGCCGAGGACATCTAATCAGATCGTTCCCCATTGGTCCAGCTCACTATCCATCACGTGCGTCGTATGCTTCGAACAAACATCCATCTCACAAGTCATCCATTGCCGATCAAATACACCTACACCGCACTCTTGACTCCGACCATGGCATCACTTCTACGATCCCGACATGCTCTCTCTACTATACCCTCCCTCTCCAAACCCCTCGTCTCTTCTTCTCCCTCGAGCTATCAAAAATTCTCCACCTCTTCACCGCGACACATCCTCCCCGCTCTCCCCCGTTCGACATCCCCCCTTTCCATCTTCCACAAGAGCTTAACTAATCTTTTACGCAGAAAAGATTCTCGGAACCGTCAATGATCCCGCCCCCGTACCTCGCCCGTCGCCCGTCCATGGGGCTTACCACTGGACGACCGAACGACTGGTCTCTGCGGCTTTGATTCCCTTGACCATCGCCCCGTTTGCTGCCGGCACATCTCTCAACCCAGGGTTAGACGCCGTGTTAGTAGGTGGATTACTTATACATAGCCATATCGGATTCCAGTAAGTCCCCTCCCTCCACTCATTCTCACTTCCCTCTTTTATGAACGAGAGCGGAGACCAAAACGGCAGAAAATAAAAAGAATATATTTATTGATGAGAAAAAAAACAAAAGGTCGATTATTATAGATTATATCCCGAATAAACGATTGCCGAAAGTGAGGAAATTGGGAATGTGGGGGTTGAATCTCGCGACGGCGGTCGTGGGGATTGGATTGTATGAATTCGAGACAAATGATGTAGGAGTTACGGAAGTTATCAAGAGGTTATGGAAGGCATAGGGTTGTTACAGACAAAACATTAAAGAAATTAATGTAAATTATTATTATACATCTGTGACTTGGGGTGGTGTTATTTGTCGTTATGATCGAGAGGGTGAATATTCCCATTTACCTTTCCGTCTCTACAATCGTCTATAATACTCAAAAGTATATTATAGAAGAGTACAAATCAAAAAAGATACATTTAAATATAATTTTAATCTACAACCACAATTGACTATATTTACATTCATTTATTGAAACTGACAAAAAGAAGGATCAAAACCAATATGATCCACCAGGTTCACAAACTTCAAATTCACATCCAAGTCTTATACCTCGTGATTTCAAAGCAGCGGTATGTTCCAAGACCTGCTCTAATATCAGATCTGCTACATGAGGTCCGTCTTTCATAGTATCCTTTACATGCATTATCATAACTCTCAGGCCTTTTAATGGAGGCTCATGATTAGCTGTTGTACTTATTACTGATGCAGATGCTGCCATGACAGTATCGTGTTCCAATGGTAGACTAGCAGTGTGAGGAGGATGCGCTAGTGTTATGCCTGGATCTTTCCCCACATTCATACTACCGCCAGCGAGCAAATAATCTTTAGGTGCTGAACTTGGTGGTGCTTCGAGCAGAAAAGGAGCATTAGAAGTCGAAGTAGAAGTAGAAAGAACGACATCGTCAGGTACACTACTCCTTCTAAACTGGGCCATTACTCCTCTACCAACCACACTCTTTGATCTTTGCTTTTTCTCAACGTGAAACATTTCTTCTTCGTCACGCAAAGCACTTATTGCCGAAGTAGCGACGGCAATCGCAGCTGAATTACTACCTAATGAAGATGTAGATAAGTGAGCTCTTTTCCGCTTTCGCATTGCACGTTGTGTGGCTTTCATGATCCTTTCTTCTCTTACCATCTCTGCTAATATTTGTAACTCGGCAACTAAATGCCGAGGTGCCATATGACCGAAAAGAACAGCGTCTGTTTGAGAATCATCATATGAGCATTCTATAAATATTCCAGTCAAAATACCAGAAGCAATCTTGGGTGCAGCTTCTGACCAAACGCGGGCTAGACGGGGAAAGATTGAAACACTATCAGGCTCTACATCTCCGAAAATAAGAACTTCACATGCTGTTGTTGTATCTCGGATAAAATACGCCGTAGAATCGACAGGACTACTGTTAGTGTTTTCATCCAACGGACGTGGTGTTTGTGATTGTTGAAAATTTGGAGTATATTGATGTTGATGGTGTTGAAATGGATGTGATGTGCCTGATTGAGAATTATGACCGGGATGATATGCATAAGGTGTGCTTGGGAGATGTATATGGCTCATGGACATTATACGTCCTTCTGTATATCGAGGTGTACCAACGTAGCTTAATGATCCATCAGATAAGTTACTGACAGAATTACGTGCCGCATCAAATGAACCCTGTCGCATACATTTTCCATGACTGATTTTGAATCCTTTTGCGCCGAGACCTTCACATACTTCAATATATCCTCTACCTTCACCTTCTCCGACCATTATATCTCCACCTTCTTTTAATCGTTGAAATGTGACAAAACCAACCCCACCATCTTCATCACTAAGATTCGGCCATATAACATCATTAAAAATATACTTTTTAATAGCATCGACGGTAAAGGGTAATGCGGCCAGGGTTTTTGGACGTGATGTCGCATGAAAGGCGGCTGTATTTATTACAAATCCAGCAATATGATCAAGATGAGGGTGACTAATAAGATATGTTGCGACATGACTGCGTACAATATGCGCGGCATTCGCTCTTGATGAACCATGAGGTAATGGCATTCCAGCAAAAGGCCCATCTGTTAATATGGTAGGCTCTAACCGTGGAGGCGTCGGCGGGCTGGGAGTAGATGGTGTTTCTAGATCTTCATCTAATTCTAATTCTTCGTGAGGTGATGAGATTGGTGGTATCGGAAGCATGTTACCATGAGAGTCGGCTCTAATATGTCCTTTTGATATGCTGGGCAGTTGTTTGTCCAGTATCCTCGTGATTGCGCTCATGTGTACACCCGCGTCTACAGCCAACAATGAGTTTCTCACCCATCCTGATGCTGCTGATCGTACGAGGAAGCCGTTTACATTGTCTTCACTTGGTCCTCCACCTGAGCCCTAATTAAATATATTGTCAACGAGAAGATCATCACAACATTGCGGGTAAGTATAGACAGACTTACGAGACATATGACTTGTATAGAAGATCGTTTTGTTTTATCCAAGACCGCTGGACGAGGTGTATGCACATCGAGTGAAGCCATTTGAGGTGAACCTTTACGATGCTAAACGGACATCTGATTACAGTAATCTGTATTTCCCGCTATATGATAGTTTGTAACTTTTCTAGCACACTCGAGGCCCTGATAGTAGGCCTCAGAAGTTGCGATACATTTCGTAATGATCTATCCGTGATTGACATTGCAGTCCGAGAGCTATGATCAAAGTATAACAGACTGCTGTTACAATCCTTTTGTGTTTGACCCGCAACGTTTCGTAAAACCCTAATGTTCAACTCCGTTCTAAAAATAGCTTGGACTTGTGTTTACATGTATCATATGATTGCACCATAGTTTTGCCTCAAACATTCATTTTAGCAAAGTTCGGTCTGTAGTATAGATACATCTAAAAAGCAGAATACGGCTATACATGTTATATGTTCTACAATATACTCCCCCCAAAATCCCAACATCTAACCGTCTATATGTTTGGCTAACAATATCAATGTTTATCAAGTCATTGATTTCCATGATTTGTCTGTCGTACTCCCTCAAGCTCTATGTTTGAACTCCTTGCTCACATCATCAAAACCAAGATATTTCGGGCACTAGATAGGTAAGGTCAGAAATTTTAAAAACCTAGCATGGATTTATGTTCACTTACCACCTGTGTTAATTCTAATGCTAACCATAAAACACGTTGCTTTCGACTTGCCTGTATAGATTCTGATTCATGATCCATACAATCATGTCCCTCATCTACTGCATATTCATCAAAGAATTTTTGAGGAAAATATTGATCACACCATATCAATCCCCGCATAATGTAATCCTCTGCTAATGGAATGATATCGGTTGAAGAGTGATAGATATCTTTAGTCTGTTTGAAACCAAATCTTAGAATGTCTTTACCTTGATTGGCTTGTTCTTGAATCGTTCGGGTCAAGAATTCAGCAAACGCTTGCCATGCCATGTTGTTGAAAGTATTATCGGTCTGAATAGAATGATTAGTTGCGTATAACCTGAGCATGGCAACCAAAAGGACATGCATCCACGGCCAGACGATTTCTTCAGGCATTGAAGATGAGAGAACTACAGTCGTCAGTGCGACTAATACTTCACCTGCAATTGAACGATAGCTATCACTCATGCTTGGGAAATGAATATCGCTCGTTTTTCCATCCGAGCTGTCATCAACCAAAGTCGTGCTTTTCGCCGTTGTACCATAACCTAAAAAGGCTGTCAAGGTTGCAATCACAAGGTATATTCCATACCGCTTGATAAAGGCAACTGTATCATTCGGCTCTGATGATAGGGTTGTCATAAAGTTCATCCTTGTAGAGTTGACCGTCTCAATTGATGCTTGATTGAACAAAGCCCCATAGAAAAGGATTGCAGAATCAATGATTGGAGCCTTTGAATCAGATGTCTTGGTACCATCAAAGACGTCCTGCATAGATTGTCGTGCGCCTGAAAAGGGTTGTGTGCAGCAGAGAGCTTTGCAGTAGAGCGCGAGTTGGCGAATAGGGTTGTTTTTGGTCAGGATCCCAAGGTGGTGATAAAGCCTTCCTACTGAGGGTTGATCACCTGACGCCTTCAAATACCAATGACGCGCTACAGAGCACCAATTCTCCTGGACAGTAATACTAGTACTCTCTATAGCGGTTCTAAAACGTGCCAGGTCACCGAGACATTCGATCCAAATATCTCGATACACTTGGACCGTTTCATACAACAAAGCAGTCATCTGATACGCATGATGAACAAAGCTTTCCATAAATTCGAGTGATTCAGGTAGATTTTGTCGTTGAAGTTCAAGAAGTGCATGAATTCCATGTGTCCATAATCGAGCTGGCAGTTGTCGTTCAGTAATAAAAGATTTGACGTCCTCGGGCGCATCTGGTTGTTGCGTAGCGTGTATCAAATCGTAATGTCTGTCAACCAAAGCATGGTGGTTAGCAGTGAGAGTGCGCCATTGTTCCACCGCCGGTTTCTGATCTTTAGCCATAGCCATCATATGCCATCGTATCAATGCCATGCATCTCTTTTCGACTATTTCCAACACTTTGTAAGATTTGGCAACTTTTGTTCTGCTTTGTTGTTCGACAACATCTTGCATTGATGGATAGATGGCCTGAGATGCAGCCCAAGCCGCGGCATATTTTGGATCCTGTACAGACGGTGACTGAAGTGGTGAATCCACTCGTTCGGTATGGGAAGGAAAGGATTGACCAAATGTGGGCATTTTCGAGGAGGAGAACCAGGCTGGACTTGTCGCGCGCGATTCATACATGTTTGAAGTGCTCTGTCCGCGCTGATATTCCGCCATAAGGCTCGCTGCACTGGCCTGTCTTTTCCTCATGGTCAACATACTTGGATTGGCCGTGTTGTGACTCGAAGGAGGACCAGAGACCATGTTCTCGGAATCGAGGTTATTATCTTGTAATGACAAATATGACATGTACGGAGGTGTAGTGCCAGCGATTGGCATTTGAATTGCACTATCATGACTTTTCCGTACTTGTAACAAACTGCCAACTCCTTTTACTTGCTGCCTTCTTGCTGATATTGGCTCGCCTGCAATGTTCTGCGGTTGATCGTTGTTAAATATCTTCCCCGACTCTTGCTCAATATTTTGTTGTTTTTGTAATTGGTGTTGACTTTTTGATCTCGCCACTATCGTCTTGTCAAATATATCTCCGACCACTGGACATGGCGGACAAGGAATACGGTGTACTCCATCGCCAAGTTGTGCCGAACTGAAGCGGGGCGAGACTGCTGCGAGCATTGTTGAAAATAATCAATTTTCTTGGATCTTGCGCAAACACTGTGAGGTTTATATCGTTACGACTGTCAGAAGTCTGTGCATCGAGTCGACCATCTACCGCCGAGCGCGCCTAAAGAGTTGTTTTGAAATGATTGGATGGCGTTCTGATATTCTTAATATGAATACTAAATAAATTCAGTCGTCAGATTACCAGATTCCGGATGGACGTCGTCTTTGGGTTGGAATTTTGAATTTTTTTGGTAATTCTCATACATACAACAGTTGTTAGCAATGCATGTTTGATGACATTGATGGCGGCATGAAAGACCCCGACTTTTCAAACGGACGTTTCGTTTTTATATATATATTCGTGGCCTATTGTGAATTGCAATACCAAGTCCCGTTGGAAATCGCGGGGTAAATGCGGGAAATGACATCGTCAAAAATGTTATTTTCAGAAATACAAAAATTGTGGGGCATGGTTGGGTTCTAATTTTTTCGGGTTATTACTGTAACTATATTTTACATGTTTGTCAGTGGATATAACCTCTGATTGACATCAATGTCAATGAGATGGTCAATAATATCAATCGCAAGATGCTTAGTATGATTTCACTCCAAGCGTGACGGACATGCAATGATCGAGCTTGGACTCGAACGCATACAACAATTATTAGCTCGAACACCACTGAAATGGCGAGCGATTCATGTTGCTGGCACGAATGGCAAAGGCACAGTCTGTGGATATGTTAGTGCAATGCTGACTCACTATAATCAATCTTTACTCCGCGAATATACTGGACATTGTCCTCTTGTCCACGCACGTTTCAATTCTCCACATCTAATCGACAGATGGGATTGTGTAACTGTTGAGAATAAGACCATTGACAAGGACAAGTTTGATCTTGTTGAGAAGAATGTAACAAAACGAAACACTGACAGGGGTATAAAAGCCAGCTCCTTTGAAATTTTGACAGCTACAGTCTATGAATTATTCAATGACCAAGGGGTAGATATTGGAGTCATAGAGGTTGGTATGGGTGGTAGACTTGATGCTACAAATGTTTTGGGAGATATGACTGATGTGATCACCACGGATGACAAAAATATGACGACATCAGAGCCTCGACCTGCTCTGCTCGTAACAACCATTACAAGTATTGGTATGGATCATGAAGCGTTTCTTGGGAATACCCTGTCAAAGATCGCAGCTGAAAAGGCTGGTATCATGAAAGCTAGTGTTCCCGTGATTGCTGCCAAAGGTACGCCAGAAGTATGCTCAACATTCTCTGAAGCAGCACGCGCCGTAAATGCTAGTGAGCTAATAGTACTGTCAAATCTCACTACAATGGATGATATCTGTAAACTCAACAATCTAAAACCACCCAAATCACAGAGGTCCTGTATTCCAATCCAATCTAGGTGGCCTAATGGTGCGATCGCAGTACAGACAGCATGGACGGCATTGAGACGTTTGAATAGATTAGATACTGCTCCTGTTGAGATGCAGGTCGAATTACTAGCACAATTTTGTGAGATTTGTAATACGACCAAGTGTGAAGGACGCTTACAAATGATCGATCTCTCCGTCTTGGCAAAAACTGATCAATCAGCTTTGGCACTTCTGGATGGAGCCCATAACCCACAATCCGCTCAAATTTTACGTCAATATTTGGATGAAGAAATATGTAAACCGATTCAGTGGATTGTTGCTGCAAGTCAAGGTAAGGCTATTGACGAGATGCTTAAGATATTTCTGCGGCCAGGAGATGCCATTGGTCTGGTAGAGTTCGGGCCCGTCGATGGGATGCCTTGGGTCAAGGCTATGAAATCTGAAGTGATTGCAAGAGCAGCATCATCATGGCTAATGAGCACATCCTCTAATGAACATATAGAAGTGAAAGACTTTGGTTCGAACCTCACAAAAGCTATTCAGCACTCCTTCGAGAGTGCCAAGCAAAATGACAGACAAGTTGTCGTTAGTGGAAGCTTATATCTCGTTGGAGACGTTCTTCGCATGCTCCGTGACAGAGCCGCGGAGACCTGATTCTGGGTCTCTATATCACTTGCTATTTTGTCATAACAATTCGTGCTAGAATATCGAGATTACTATAGATAAACAACCAATTCCTCGCAGCTAATTACTTTCAAATCACAATGACCACCATCACATTTGTCAAAGCGTATAAAATTATCAGCATAGTATGTTATCATGTGACTTGCGGCATGATTGCCGCGGGCCCGGAATACTGGTGTATTATACCTTTTTAACCAGAGGCTTTTTTTTCCTCCGCTTTCGATTGTGCTTTTCCCAAATCATCAATTGAAGCATTTGCGGTCGATCGCACGGGTGCGAGTAGTCGAATAGGAGGAATTTGTAGAAGTGGCAGACTGGTGGGAAGGAAGAAGGAAGAGGTCAGGCAGATATATTGAAGTGAAGTAAAAGGCTCGTGTGATAGGTATGGTTTTTGTTCCATGAGAGATAGCACTATTGATGTGAAAGCATTGCTGATTCTTTACAATCCTAGATTAGTAGTCACGTAAACATGTTTCGAAACAGCGCAATGATCTGCTTCAAGTGTGGTCAACAAGGACATCGTGCCGATCAATGTCAATCTCCCGAAAGATTATGCTACAACTGCCGTGAAGCGGGACACGAGAGTAAAGATTGTGAAAAGCCACATGATGCAGAAAGTAAGTGTTTGTTAGCTCCTTTTACAAGTCAAGATTACTCGCTAAACCGTACGAATAGCCAAGAAATGCTACAACTGTGGTAATATTGGTCATCTCGCAGCTGAATGTCCAAATCAACCATCGCAAGCACAGAATGCTGGTCAATCTCAAGGGGTTGGAACTGAAAGCACTACTGCTATACCTGGAGGCTCCTCGGCTCCCGTTGTGGCAAACAGCCAGGGACCCAAGACTTGTTATATTTGTGGTGTAGTTGGTCACATCGCTGTAAGTTTAGCAAACCTAGAATCGGTTCCTTGACTAACAAAATTAGCGTAATTGTCCTCAGTCTAGCAACAACGCAGGTCGTCCTAGCTTCAGTAATCGAGTTGGATTTTCAGGACGTGGAGGCCGTGGAGGACGTGGTGGTTATGGAAGTTCTCGTGGTGGTGCCACCGGTATAGTCTGCTATAAATGTGGCGGACCTAACCACCTTGCAAAAGATTGTCTCGCCCCTGCGGTTGCCGATCAACAGAGGTGCTATACGTGTGGTGGAGTAGGTCACATTGCTAAAAACTGCCCCTCCAGTTCAATTAAAAGTCCTAGTGGCCAGCAAGACATGTCAAACATCAAGTGCTACAATTGTGGAGAGATGGGTCATTTTGCTAGCGATTGTACGAACGACGCTGTTGCAAAGACTTGCTTCAAGTGTGGATTGCCGGGACATCTTATCAAAGACTGTCCCATGAACAAAGATGAAGCTGGTGTTTCGACGGATTCCACCAGTACTAACATTCAACCATCAACTACTTGAGCAGAGGCTCGCTCGTAGCTTGTTGTAGAAAGGACTCGGTGGAAATACTCATTCTTCATACATTCAAATTCAGCCGAGTTTCATATGTAGAAACCTAGAAGCATTTACATCTAACAAGCATGTTTTGATAAATGATTAATGAAAACATCAATATACAAAAGCATTTTCCCCGCAATTTATGCTATAAATGATAGCTTTCCATCGCCATGTTCATTGTCCATTTCCAGTATTTAACATCAAATTAAACTAAGTGTACTTATTTTTACGATGCGAGCCACTTCTATTCTCACAGCCGCGTGCGTTCTTCTGACCTCTTCAACATTGGCTCGAGAAGAGCCTTTTACGCTTGACAAGCCGTTGGACATTCAAACAACCTATAAGCCAACTGATTGTCCAGAAGATTCAAAGTCCAAAGCAGGTAAATCAATCATATATATCATTCATCATATCTATGAATCGATCATCGGTTATCCTGCATTCATTACAATCATTATACTAATTTAATAAATAGGAAGTAAAGTCCACGTCCATTATCGCGGCACACTAGCCTCTGATGGCTCTGAATTCGACGCCTCTTATAATCGTGGTCAACCTCTGGCATTTACAGTCGGTAAAGGACAAGTAATCAAAGGTTGGGATGAGGGATTATTAGACATGTGTATTGGAGAGAAGAGAACTTTGACTATTCAACCTGAATATGCGTATGGAAGTAGAGCTATGGGACCTATTCCTGCTGACAGCGTACTCGGTAAGATCACATTCCTCCGTACATGAATTGAGCCAGTAAATTGATATTTCATCAAATAGTCTTCGAGACGGAATTGATGGGCTTGGATGATAAGATGAAGGATGAACTCTGAACCACCTAGTGAAGAAATTCATTTATCACGGACATGATTGGATATATGCTTTTATATACTACTATATATTACAAACACCTCAATCATGACTCTGCGCTAGTTCTTCCATCGCCTTTACTCCATTCTCCAATTCCCGTATCCGATGTCCGATCCTTCGTTTCACTTCTTCTGCTAATTCCGTATCTGACCCTTCGAGTATCTCTCTATAGGCCTTTTGAACCTTTTCTAGCTCTTCCCTGGCAGCGTCTCGATCTGCTTGTGCATAGACGGTCGCTTTCTCCGTTTCTTCCATTGCGATGTCAAACTGTGAATTTCTAAATCAGCTTTTTTGACACACCGTGATGGAAGCAAGAGATCTTTACCTCGTCTTTGGCTGTGGCGTATAGTTCTGTAATGGCTTCTACATGCTCGTCGGCGCTGCTGCGAGATGACATGAATCTACTGCGAGAGAGAGGTTGTCGGTCATTGTCTGGAAAGAGGATTCGACCTTGGATTGGTGTGGCGTAATTTCTGGCGATTGAGCGGTGTTGAAAGGTGGATAGTATTCGCTTTGAAGACTGTATAGATCGCAACATCATTGAATGCATCTTCTATGATACGTCAATGATGCTGTTAGCATTCATGTACAAAGTAGAGTGATGTTCTCATAGTAAAATACACAATTACGTCATTCGGCTCAGAGGAAGTTGAAGTATGATGGTAGAGAGATATTACTATCCACTGTAGCATATAACATCAATGAAGAACAGGAATCTATGCATGTCTATCATTCTCATTATTGGATACTATAATACATTATTAAATTACATGATACATTACTTTAATTTACAATACTCTTCCCATCTGAAGGATGACTCGCCTTGGCGTCTAATTTTGTACGTTTGGTTTCGCGCTCACTTTCTTGTATTCGTGACATGAATGGTTTTTGTATGTTACCAAACAGCCTCGACTGCTTCATCGCACCGAAATTAGAAGCAGACTGTGTCTTTCTGGTCGATGGACTATCTCGGTGAGAAAATACGAATGGATCTCGTTGATCGTCATCGTCATCGTCGTCAACAATTTCTGTTTCAGCTTCACTATCAGGCAAAGCAGATACAGTCGCATCGCTCTCGTACCCATTCTCGGCATCCAAACTTTCGCGCAAGACATCTGCGCTTCTCTTGCGCTGTATCGGTGCTGTGTTTGGGACTTCAAGTTGAGTTCGTCGCGCTGGTTGTGGTGTATATAACGGAAATTGATCTGCTAATCTAGCAGGCTTTATTCGATGTGGGGTAGTTGGTACACTACGCTGTCGTTGTCTAGAATCCTGCTCTGCTCGTTGTGATAACAAGTCTGTTGCGTGTAGAAGAGCATCAAATCCTGGTTGTTTCGAGTTTTGCTCTGGTCTATCTTTTCTTCGTGACGGAGTTTGGAAAGGAGTCGCTCGAACTGTTCGTGGCGATTCAGTGAGACCTGCTCGTCTGAATCTTTGCACTTGATCTCTGCTTTCATGCATTCGCTCACGCATTAACAATATCTTATCGTTTAGAGATGCTATTTCTGATTCTTGTTGTGCCAAGACTCTCTTCGTATCACCAACTTCACATTCTAAGCGAGCATTCTCGTTTTTGAGCATCATGACTTCATCTAACATGGCCGCATACGTATCTTTATGTACACGACGAAAGTCAGGGTCTAATTCTGTAGGTGACATGAGTGCCTCTTGTTTCTGCTCGTTAATCTGACGTTGGGCGTCTGCTTGTTGTAACACTTCAATCTCACGTCTGGCCATTTCCATCTCAACCGCCATTCGTTCGACTGCTTCACCACTTTCCATTTGCGACATTTGATGCTGCAACTTATAATGCGCTGCAGTCGTCTTCGCTTCTTGTGCTATTGCTGCGAATTTTGCGACAGTCCTGCGAAGTTCGCCAACAGGCATCATTTCTATTTCTGCTTGTGACATTTTCGAATATGAATCATCTTCGGTCATGCGCCGATATTGTTGTCTCGCGACTGAAGGAGGTGGCGAAGAAAGCTGATTCGGAGGCAGTGTTGTTGTTGTCGCTGTGTGCATATCTGGCAATGTATGTAATGCTTGCGCGGAGGGCGGCGGAGTGAGAGAATGATTATTTGTATTTTCCATTTCACTTTTGGTCAATAGGGTGTTATCCGTTATAGGCGTACTTGGTTCTGGCGGTATTGCACTGACAACTAGCGCATCGGGACGTATCGATCTAACCACTCGCATGACCTCCTCGCTGATATGGAACAAGTTTTGATAAGAGACAGATTTGCGTTGACCATATCTCCGGTGGCTGGGAATATATACCTAGACCCCAAGAAAAAAGCAGAATTGCATATTTGGTTGTCCTGGAGATCGAACCTTGGTTTAAGCTTTACGGGGAAAATACAGTATGTGGGGTACGCCAGATTTTTAATTTCAAGAACTGATTAGTGAAACCATTTCAAGGTTGACCTGCAAATCGATTACAGAGGCAATTAATAAGATGATTTCATTTTGCAATGCAGACTCTACCCATATATAAAGGAAGTGATGCCCATGTTATGCCGTGCTGCGGAATGACATGTTTTGCTTGAGCAGTAATCATGTCGATCAATCTTTTTTAATGTTTCATTGCCGACAACCCTTCCTTTGGAATTATTAACGACTGGATAGCCAAGGACATGATGGATATTCAGAAAAGACCAGCAAGTCCCACAAAGACATCTGGGCTACCAGTCCCTAAATCGTCAAGATTACCGACTCCACAAACTATACGGACATCAATACTGCCATTGCAAAACATTAGCGGCTCAAATGACGATGCGACACGACCGATAAGCACAATCAATTCTTTCAAAAGACCTTCCTCACCAACAAAGACTGTCTCAGCGCTGACAGTTCCATCGAGACGAGTTAGTGGTATCTCACTGCCTCCGACAACATCATCCAAATTGATCTCGGACCGCACGAGTTCTTCTGCATCGCCAACGAAACTTCTTCCGTCTCCTATCAAAGAGAGAGTATCGAATAGCAGAGCCCCTTTATCGCCTACCAAATCCACGACCCTCAACAGAAATAATGATACGTCACGCATAAGACCGGCTTCAACACAACGCATATCTACAAATACTACAAAGTCTATTCCAAGACTTACTTCTTCGGCGAATGGAAACTATGATAGCAGGATATATAGCCCCAGGTCTCCAGAATCATCGGGTATTATATCTGCTTTATTGTCGCCTCGTATCGGTAGTGAGACGCCCACTTATGAAAGGGCAAATCGCCGATCATTGAGTGAAAGAACAGTTGAGACTTTGTCCAAAATACCGGGTACGCCAAGTTCTGTCACATCAAAGCGACAATCGACTGGACAGAGTCCTCAAAGTCCGATTAATCCGAGTCTCACCAAATCCCAAATTCAAAACCGGACATCCATGATCAATAGTGTAACGGTCGCAAAGCGAAGTGCTCCTGGACGGACATCTGTCATAGGCTCAGGTCTACGGCCGCCTTCACCTGTGAAACGAAGCATTCAACCATTGTCTGCAATACGGAGAGCATCAGCAGAAAGTCCTGCAAAATCAATGAGCAATCGCAGAACGGTAAGTGCCACGATATCAACGTCCTCAATAATCGGTGCATCCGATCGAAACAGAGACGCGATGCCTATGAGCAGGGTTCAACCTAGATCTTCGAACAGTACTATGTCTATCAAAACAGTACGATACCCAAACCGTTCTGATGCCGTCAATCGATCATTCTCTGCGAATCATTCAATCACAAGTGACCAAGACTCGCAACATTCTAATTCACCGATGGATTATAACTCTGTCGATGACTTTCAATCCGTGGCTGCATCGGTGAATGCTTTTAAACAGGCCTTACAAAAAGCCGCTGAACAGAAAAGAGTTTCTTCGGTCCCAGAGACCAGCTATTCTGTAGACTCTTTTGATTTGTTTCCAGACAATGTTGCTCGCCAACAACAGGAAGTGGCAAAGAAGAACCAAATGTTACTAGAAGAGAAATTGACCCAATGTAGAGTCTCTGGAATCCTGAATATTAGCGGACTTGAATTACGAAACATGACAAGTATTATCGAGCAAATGCGTAGTAGTCAGAATGCTCGTAAAGGTCAGGCCGAAACTCTGTCTCCAGTGGACCTTACAATAGTCAAGGCATCCAACAATTCGTTGGTCGAGCTTGATGATGCATTACTCCCGGATGTTGCCGCAAGCGAGGCATATAATGATGACAGTATCAAAGCTTCTTTCATGATTGGAATATCGGAACTTGATGTTTCTCGAAATCAACTTACGTCCTTGGCGATTGGTATGCAGCATATGCAACGACTTACAATATTAGACCTTTCACACAATGAATTGGGAAATACGTCGTTCGAAGTCATCTTGAAGGTTAAATCTCTGAAACAACTTTTACTATCTAACAACAACTTCAGTGGCTTCCTCCCTCAATCAATATGTGGCCTAGATCAACTTGAAGTGCTTGACATAAGTAATAACAGGATTCATAGTTTACCTGATAGTCTACGTAATCTGACAAAGCTGCAAGTACTTGATTTGTCTGGCAATCAGCTTACAGGTGTTCCTACAGAAGCTTTGGAGGTTTTACCATTGACGAAACTTGATCTATCATCAAATGCCTTGCTTGGCGCATTATTCTCCTTCAACGTAACAGGTCTTGGTATGATTGAGGAACTTAATGTTTCCAACAACTCTCTAGCGTCATTAGCTTTCTCAGAAACCTTGTCGTTTCCCAAGATTCAAATCCTCAAATTGAGCAACAATCGCATGATATCCTTGCCAGATATCTCAGGATGGACAGAGTTGGTGACCTTGACCGTGAGCGACAATCAGCTTCAATCCCTGCCTCAGGGTTTTGTAAGTCTTCGCAAGGTTAGACATGCCGACTTTACAAACAATAGTATAACTCGGTTGGAAAGTCGTGTGGCTCAAATGGACAGTCTCGAATCGTTATTAATATCTGGCAATCCATTTACGGAACAAAAGCACTTGACCATGTCTGTTGAAGCTATTAAACGTGAACTTTTGTTACGTACTGCACCAACACCACAAAAGTCAAGAATTTCGCTCGGTCTTCGGCGTAGTCTGGCATCACCACTAAAATCAATCGATGATGACGAAACCATGTTGTTTCAAGCAGATGAACAAGGTCGACTTGACCTCCATGATCAAGGCTTAGTAGATGAAGACGCCGATGGTTTTAGAGAGTTGTTTAGCATGAATGACGTTCGAGATTTGAATATCGCATCTAATCAACTCACCATATTACCTTTTGAATTATGTTTGGCACAGCAACTACGTGTATTGGATGTATCTGTGTGTAACTTGGCGGAAGATTACTTGAAAGACCGAATATCTCTACCTTCTTTGGAAGATTTATCATTGAGCGGTAATAGAATTTGTTCCCTACAACCATTACTTGAATTCCTGGCCGCACCAAAATTGCAGCGGTTGGATATGTCTAACAACCTACTTCGCACAAGTTTACCAAATCTTCACGTCACATTTCCTAATCTTATGGATTTGAACGTGACGTTCAATAGAATCCCGTCGGTAAACGCGGACAGTATTCGTGGTCTTCAGACAGTAGACCTGGCGAATAATAACATTACTGCATTAGATCCAGAAATTGGTCTATTATGGTTTGAAGGATTACGATTGTTTTGTGTTACAAACAATGACATACAAGGACTGGATCCTTCTATAATAGATCAAGGAACGGAGACGTTACTTTGTCATTTGAGAAAGTCTATTCCTGGTTATATTGGTGATGATGAAACTTTTTAAAGTATGATGAATTTTGGAAATTGAAACGATCATGTATTTATGACTATCCTCCCTTCCATTGCTGGGATTATGAATTGTTTACTTCTATTATATATCCAATTCAGGTATTTTTCTATATCAAAATGAATCCCTTTTGTCAGGGTTGAGTTTTACTATACCAAACTTTCCGCGAATGCGATCAATTTATTTCGATTCCGGCACTTCATCACCGACATCTAATCTCCCTTTTACATGACTCCAAAACTCTTTGATCAACCTCTCCTGGCCTTTTCCAGGTCTGACAATCAGAAACTTTCTACTATCCAATCTCGGCTCCCACACGTTCGGATTCGCACCTACGACTCTCCCTCCAGCTTCGGTCAAAATCAACCACCCGGCAGCTACATCCCACGCCCAAGCCCCTCCAGTCCAATACATATGTAATTGACCGGCAGCCACGCCACAGAAATTCAACGCCGCCGACCCCAACATCCTTATCCCCTGGATCATTGCTCCTCCATCTTTCAAATCCGCTACTAAAGAGCGAAAAGTATCGACTCTCACGTCGAGATCGTTTCCACCGCGGACATCACCCCAGTCGGCTGTGATGATCGTCGTGTTTAGCGTTTGATTCTCCGACTCGGCGTCGTCGTGCGGCACTAGTGGTAATTTCACACGGTCGTGCAGGGGAGAAGTCACGTAGCTTCCCCGACCTTTTATCCCAGAATACAACGTCTGCGTAAAGGGGTTGTAGACCACTCCGACGGCGGGGATGAGACCGATAGTGAACCCTAGCGAGATCGACACGTACGGGAAGCTGTGGATGAAGTTCGTCGTGCCGTCGATGGGGTCGACGATGAATGTAGGATCGGCGGAGAGCGAGTCGGTGGCAGGGTCGAACGTCTCTTCGCCGACGAATTTGTAAGAAGGGAATTGAGCCGTCAGGCGCTCGTAGACGAGCTTTTCGACGGCTTTGTCGGTTTCGGTCACCACGTCGATCGAGTTTAGTTTGTGAGATTGGCTCGATGCGTGAGGGCGGGCCGAGAGGATTCTTTCGCCGGCTTGCTTTGCGACGGCGATTAGTGCGTCGTGAACGGCTTGGAGGTCGACGTCAGGGTGAGAGCTTGACATTCTGTCAATTACAAGATGTCGATCTTTGTACTATAATATTGTAATAGATTAGAGCGTTACTGTGATGCTGTATGGTAGGATAATAGCGGGGTATTGCGATATCGGATTGCGGGGTTGGCGGGGCATGAGATATTTATTTCACTTCCATGAGTCAGGGCTGTGATTGATTTTGTTTATTGTACGTCATTATTACATAGGTAATCATAATTCATCGTCCGTACTGCTATCACGACCGTCATTGATAGTTCTTTCTTTATCGCCATCACCGGCCTTTTGACTTCTTGTGCTTGGCTTTTCCGGCTCTTCTTCTAGGAAGGGTAAATCTCTTTTAGGTGGGATCCGTAAACCCTTGACTGGTTGACTTTCTACTTCTTTCTTCACTTTCTGACCAGGACTCTTATTGGTCCTGCTCGTATCCTTACGATTAGATACACTACTTTCATGCTCATCTTGACTTTCTGCTTCTTGACTCTCCAAATCATTCGTTCCGTCAGTAGTAGTTGCGTCTTCATCATGTCTTTTGGCATTATCATCGACATCCGAATCGGCTTCTTCCTCAGCATCATCCTTGCCGGAATCGTCATCCGTTATCGCTTTACGCTTCCGACCCGTCGATGACTTGGCGTCACCCTTTGACTTGTGCATGTTTCCGTTCTCATTCTCATCATCGTCGTCATCGTCGTCATTGGTTTTCAGTCCAGCACGCATCAATTTCCGCTGTTGACTACGTATTCGTGCTTTTTTTGTATTAAGTAAAGCTGCAAACTTTTGCAGCATTTGATGTTCAGACTGTCCTTGTTCTTCTTTCATTGAAGATTGTTTAGTTTTAAGATCATCACGGACTCCTTGCGTCTTTTTCAGCTCTGCTTGAAGTTCTAGGTTTTTACGCTGTAATTCAGCTACAGTTTTGGCAGACTCTGCAGTCCAGTCCAAAAGACTAATCTCTTCATCCTCCTTGCGTTGTAATGTGACTTCACCTAGCCTTTGCTAATTTATTTTTCTCAGCTGAGCCCCCTCCAATGCTAAAATTAAACTAAAATGTAACTTACTGTTATACCATCAATATTCTTTCGAATTATAATCGTCAGTGAATCATCTACGGTAGATACTAGCTCTACATCTTTGACCACATCTTGATTCAAAGATTCTTCACGGTGAGTGAACAACGCAAATAATACCGTCTGCCACTCGTCAAGCGTCCCAGTGAAAGCTTTGTTTTTCAGTTTTTCTACTACACTATGTTTTACTCGTGTTACAAAGGGACTTTCACCATCTGTACCACAAAAATAAAGGTCAAGTCTGGAAGAATCATTTTGTTCTACGCGTACTATCACGAATTCATCATTGTCATGCCCACTACGAGGAATTCGTAGAATAGTAGTACTCATAGCGGCATTGACCAATTGTATCAAACCAAGCAATGGGGTGAAGCATTCTCAATCATATTTTCGTAGCAATGATTATGGTGATGCTCAGGGTGAATCTCCCAACTAATAAATAAACATCTGTTGAAACCCAGTGGTCTTGGCAGCAAACCTTTATATAGTTCACCAAATAGTTCGATAAACTACATGGAATCGTACCATATTACATCAATCATTTGAGCATTAACAACACCACAATTATTACAGATATCTGGCTGATTATTTGAGTATTCGATCATTACATCAAAATTACTAATCAGCTGAATGCCTGACAGCTTTCATACAACGAGGGCCTGGTCAGGTCATGCATTACTTCAAAATTGCTAATTATATTGCTATGTATTGTCCGGTTAGCAATGAGCCAGAATTGATTTGCTTAGTTTGACTTGCACTTCCTGCTGCATGAAATTTCTTAATTTGTTCTTGTTTTGAATTTCATAGAGTACTTCAACTTTGAACGACCGTTGATCGGAAATGAATGTAACGGTCTGCGACCCTGAGAGTCGAGATTCAAAGCAAGTTCATGTTCGATTTTTCAATTTGATTAGCCCGTTGTATCGAGGGGAGAAAGTACTCTATCAGTGATCAAAACAATCGGTAAAGCCTGTAAATAACTGCAAAATAATGTGGTCAAAGGTAAACAAGATTTAGACATGGTAATCATCGAATTGCGTGTTTCTTAATTTTCTTTCTTTCTTTATTTCATTTCTTCTCTAGCTACTCCCTTATATCATCCGTCATGATGAAGATTTTTGGCGTGCTTGCGCTGGCCGCTACTGTCAGTGCTGTGGCAGAGCCCATCAATAATGAATATTATGCTCAATATATGCATAATAAACTTGATACCCGAGAGTCCAAGCCGATCAATAATGAATATTATGCACAATATATGCATAATAAGCTTGCTGCTCGAGGGACATGTATGTTTAAGCTTCAGGTTAATGTTAGCGCTCTGGACGACTAATAAGATATCTATCTAGCGTGTTCCTCAAAGACAGTGATTGCGGATGTTTCAGCGCTCAAAGATAATCTGAGTAGGCCAAACTACTTCTGTAGCTGGTATCTAAGTGCCAAGTATGAATATCTCCATTCTGCTCGGTCATCTCATAACTGACCCGAGATTAGACCAAAAGACTTTTCGATAGTTGCAAAAGTGCCGAGTTCTAGAATGAAAGCTGCTTGTACATGTATTACAGGTACAACTGTTTACAAATCACCAAAAGCTGGAAAAGCATCGACCGCAAGCTGTAAGGCATTGGTGAAGAAGTTGAAAGACGAGATTCATTCCCCTGCAAAGTTCTGTTCAAGCTGGAGGCGCAAGTGAGTTTTCTTTTCCGACAATCATCGTCGATCATTGATTAATGATAAGATAGTGATGGTCGAGTACATACTCCAGTCAAATCAATGCCAAATGCAAAAGATGTATACAGAGCATGTAAATGTCCATTAAGTGAGATATTGCCATCAACATCATTGACAAGATCGTCAATAAAAACATCATCATCAACCTCATCAACCTCATCAACCTCATCAACCTCATCAACCTCATCAACAAGATCTTCAACAACGACAACATCATTATTCTCATCTTCCTCCACCTCATCCGACTTTGACTCAACCACTTCTGCAACCTCTAGTCAGTCTGGATCGAGCAGTACAAGCACGACCTCGTTCCTTTCAAGTGATAGTACCACATCAAGTCATAGTAGTACTAGTACTAGTACTTCATCTCAGAGCACATTGAGCAGTGAACCGACGTCATCATCTAGCACGACTTCCACTACAGTTCTGTCCAGCAGTAGCACAACATCAAGTCTGGTTGCAGCATCAAGTCCAATGGTTCCCATTATTTCGCTATAGTCAGTTGTAACAGTCAGATGGATTGGTCAATCAGTGATGAGTTCAGTATAGACGCAGTGAATTCTGAAAATACAACACCTCTTTCAGACGATGGTCTTGATTTTTGAGTCGAATTCGCTAGTAAATATACTGGTGCAAGTCTCACTGCTGCCAAAGTCAAGATATAGCCCAACTTTACAATGTCTATCTTATTTGCATTTACGTATTCGTACATATTATATTCATATCCATCATTCATCGTCGTCCATCCTTCCTCTCTGTATTATATCCCTACATCTCTTTACCAATACAGTACATAACCACCAATCGATAACGTCATATCCTCTCTACAGTAGTATGTATAGTCCCCACCAACTCTTATACAGCTATGTTCTAAAAATCCGTAACCCGTCCATTATAGCTCCAATCCCCCTCCCCGCCCCATCTCAACGGCTCGTTCTTCGGCCCCCCCACCTCGCCCGTCTTTGGATTCGTCTCGCCTTTGAATTCCGGTGGTGCTCCGCGTCGGATATTCGGATGTAGACCGTCGTCCGGCCCTTTCTCTTCTGGACTTGCCGGCTGGGATTCCTGCGACGAAAACGCTCCTTGGGATTGTCGCTGTAGGGTTTCGAAAATGGACTGTTGGGTGGAATCTAAGCGCGGGGGAGACGGTGAGGGGGTGAATGGTTTAGAAAAACGAGGGGAAGAGGTGGATAGTAAGCGGTTATGAATGATAGATTGAAGTAGTTTGCGAGGATACATCTTGTTAAAAGTAGTTGGTGATTATTGTGAAGAACGAAGGAGATGATTATGAAGTTTTAAGAAAAACTGACATGTGAAATTTATTACAGTAATATTATTTTGCCACCTTTTTATTTTCTAAACTGTTCTACAGGCACATCACGGATGGATATAGGAGGACTGCAGTCGTCTATAAATTCTACATATTCTGTGGTATCTACTCATCATATCATCATTATAATATATACATGTAAGAAAAAATGAAAAATAAATTTAATCATAAAGGTCCATATTTTCACCATCAGCATTTCCATTCTCCAACGCTTCTAATGCTTCTTCTTCATCATACATTCCTTCATCTTCACCTTCACCATCACTTTCTGTATGATTGGGTAATACCATAATTAGACTATGTTCAAGTACAACCTTTGCCGTCTCGCCGTCTCTGATACCACCTCTCAGGATAAGTACTGCTAATCTATTCAATACTTCCTTTTCAATAAGTCTTGACAAAGGTCGAGCACCATATGCAGGACTATATCCAGCGAGACCTAGGTAATCTTTAACCTCGTCAGTCAGCTCGATACGTACATTCCGTCCGTTCGCGCTGAGACGGGTTTGAATCTCTCCAAGTCTTACGTCCACAATACGACGAATTTCCTTTTGACTAAGTCTGTTAAAAATCACAATCGAATTGATACGGTTGAGGAATTCTGGTAAGAACCAATTCCGGAGAGAAGTCATGACTAGTTCTCTTGTAGTGGCATCAATCTTTCCATCTGGAGCATTCGGTCGAGCAAGATATTCAGCGCCAAGATTCGATGTCATGACGACAATACAATTCTTGGCATCGACGACTCTACCCTGTCCATCTGTTATACGACCATCATCCATCAGTTGTAGGAGAACCGTCAATATCTCCTTTGCTGCCTTTTCAACTTCATCAAATAGTAAAATACTAAATGGTCTTCGTCGAAGTGCTTCAGTCAATTGGCCACCTGCGTCATGTCCAACATAACCTGGAGGTGCACCAATCATTCTACTCAAGGCATGTCTCTCTTGGTACTCTGACATATCAAATCGAATCATTGATTTGGCATCGTCAAACAGAAATTCAGCCAATGCTTTTGTGAGAAGAGTCTTTCCTGTTCCAGATGGACCACAAAAGAGGAATGATGGGGGTTGATTAGGATTAGCAAGACCAGAGCGTTGAAGACGGATAGCATTTGCGACAGAAGTAACTGCCTCTCTTTGACCAACTACTACTTCACCAATATGTCTTTCCATCTTTAATAACTTTTCCTTTTCACTGGTCTTTAATCGCGTTACAGGAATACCCGTCCATCGAGCGACAATTTCGTTGATTTGATCTGGCCCAACATCATCAGTGAGTAGGGTTTCTCCATGGGCACCTCTTTTAGCTTCCGCATCTGCCGCCGTCTTATCCTTTTCCAACTCCTCGATTCGATGTTCAATATCGGGTATGGCGTAATATTTAAGATCGGATGCCGTCTGGAGATCACGAGTCCTCTCTGCTTCTTGTTGTTTATTGATGAGTTGATCACGCTTGATTCTCGCTTCCTGAACATCTTTACTTCTCTGTTTTTCACTTTCATATTTCTCTCTCAACGGTTGAAGTTCTTCATTGACATTTGCCTTTTCAGCCTTTGCATCTCGAAGTCTTGCACGTGACGCATCGTCTCTTTCACGTTCAAGTGCATGTATTTCGATTTCTAATTGACGGACCTTTCTTTCCATATTATCCAATTCTTCAGGTTGAGATTCTCTTGTAACTCTGACTGCTGCTGCCGCTTCATCTATCAGATCGACAGCAGAGTCTGGTAGACGACGTTGTGTCAAATATCGAGCGGCGAGATTGGCAGCTGATACAATGGCAGCATCAAGAATGGTTACACCATGATGTACTTCGTATTTCTCTTTGAGACCTCGAAGAATTGATACCGTTTCACCAATCGATGGTTCTTTGACGAGAACTTGCTGAAATCGACGTTCAAAGGCTTGATCTTTCTCGATATACTTTCTATATTCACTCAGAGTTGTCGCACCGATACAATGCAATTGTCCACGTGCCAACATTGGCTTGAGTAGGTTTGCAGCATCCATACCTCCATCTCCAGAAGATCCTGCTCCCATAAGAAGATGTATTTCGTCGACAAAGAGTACTATCATGTCTGAAGAATCTTCAATCTCTTTTAAGACACCCTTCATACGCTCTTCAAATTCTCCACGATATTTACTTCCTGCAACCAGAGCACCGACGTCCAAAGACAACAGTCTACATGCCGCAAGATTGGCTGGAACGTCTGCATTGACGATTCGTTGTGCCAAACCCTCAACCACGGTTGTTTTACCCACTCCAGGTTCACCAATTAGTACTGGATTGTTCTTTGTTCTTCTCGTCAGGATACGTATAACTCGTCTTATTTCTTCTTCTCGACCAATCACTGGATCCATCTTTCCTTCTCTTGCAAGAGATGTCATGTCTATCGTAAATTTCTTTAGCGTTTCACTCTCGGCTTCCGTATCGGCTGTTTTTGAATCTACACGTTTCGTACCACGTATCTGTTGAATCGCCGAGTCTATTAGTTTTGAATTTGGGATATTTGCCTCTGCCAGACACTTTTGAATGCCAGCATCTTGTACCAAACATTGTATGAGGTGGTCAATCGCTACAAAAGTATCTTTTTGGATTTTCGAAAGGTCGCTTGCTGATCGGAGTATCTTTGAAAATGAAGGACTGACTGATATCTGATCCGGCGGAGGGTCTTGGCTTGGTAGGCGTACTAACGTTTTATTTAATGCTCGCGAAAGTAATTGTGCATCGCCGTGTGCTCTTTCAATTACTTGTTTGAAGAGCGGTGAAGACGTATGTGAAGCATGTACCTGGGTCTGTTGATCTTTAGATTGATCTGGCGGAGGATCTAATAATGAGACTGCGAGATGCACTGGTTGCATTTGTGAATGTGCATATTGCTGAGCAAGATCTTGCGCGTCTGCCAATGCTTGCGTGGCTCTATCGGTGAATTGAATGCCAGAAGCCATGCCCGAGATATTGAGACAGGAAGAGGATCTTTTTGGCGTGAAAGGGACAATTCAATGCTTCTGATAAATAAAGATTCTCATAAACAGATGGACGGTCATTCACTGTACGTATCTGAATATTCTAGTAATATCCAGACTTTTCCGGATTTTTCTACGTCATTCTGGCAAAAATGCGGGGAGTGGCACGTAACAAAATAAAAGCATTTTACGAGTATGGTTTGATGTCAGATACGAACATGGGTTGAACATCCGACCGTGAATACTTTTTGCTAATCCCATGTGCATATTCACATCAGCCGATCTACGGTGTAGTATATTTACCGATTATTCCAATAACAACGACTTTACAGACGTTGTAGCCATCTACAAGACATCAATGAAGCGATTGGAGATCAATTGGCCAAGCAAAAGAGAAGCCCTAGACTTTCAAATTGCGGGAGGGACACGGTTCGGCCCGTGTCATTGAGTTTCCGCGTTTGTGCATAATTTTGAAACTCGGAATATTCCATCAAATGCGGGGTTCCGAGCGCATGTCAACTTCCCGGCGTGATCACTTGAATGTCGTGGCCGTTGCGACCTCTCATACTCAGCGTCTGGTTTGATTTTTTCGTAATCGCAGCTATAATTCTAGCAGCAAATGTTTTTGAGAATAATCGACAAAGAGTATCGAAAACCAAATGACCCTCGGAGTTCCAAGTTTGGTTCGTTCCCGTGGTTCTTCCGTCGCACTAGACCGGAAGTAGAAAGTCAAGCTTCGAACCTACGTCGTTTGTATCACGTCGAGATCCTGCATGACGTCAATAAATTTGGCCGTCACACGCCTGTCAAGGGCAAGTCGCATCCTTCGAGTGATCCTTCCCGGTGATCCTTCGCGGACGGGAAGGATCTTACACATTTCCGTCGCAGGATCGAGTTCAAAATGACACCTGCGTCTTCCTACACTCCTGCTACTCCTTTACTTCCTCTTTTCATCCTCGTCCCTACTTCCAGAGTCGAATCCATTCAATCAAATCCTTGACTTCTTATTCAAGACATGGCTACACACTCTTCGATACTCGAAGGGATCTTCGATTCGTTGATTTCCGGTAAGTTCGGGAACGCTCACATTTTGTATTCTAGTCATGACTGACTGATCTAGGTCATAATGGAACCAGCGCAATCGGGGCACTTTTCAACGCGCTCGAAGGCAAGCTCTACACCTTGCCAGCAAACTACAACAAAATACTTCTGGCACACATTGTATGCATGACCTTTGCCTTTTTATTTGCGTATCCATTATTATCTCTCTTGGTATGGTGTCGCTTTGTCGAAAAACGGGCCATTGCGAAACGTCAGCAAACAGGTTATGAATCACGCAAGAACTCATGGTTTGGCAGTACTGGCTGGCAAGAGAAGGGCGCTATATTCGACGTCAATCCACGTTTCAGCATCTTCGATGACGACTCTATGGCGTCCAAGTCTGATGAACGAAGTAGAAGTCGCGATAGACTGGATTCAACTGCTAGTACTGATTCTCTCCGATCAATGAAACCAGGCATTTGTGGTATCGAAGACGGTATCCTTCCAAGACAAGCTTCACAGATTAGGTCCAACTCTCCAGACTCTCAAACATTGGCGCCGGCCGCTTCTCAATTCGATAAGCCGATCATGTTTACATTCCTCTCCGCTGCTCTTGCATCGGTAGCTGGAATCGCCCTGGGCTCTCCTCTTATTGCACAGAATAATGCTCTTGTAAGTGAACTTCTCTAGTCCATCCTAAATAATCAATAAAGCTAATCAAGCAAAAAGAATCGACAAATTAGCGCTTCTTTGCTTCATATTGTTTTTGGTGGTGTATTTTTTATGCTTATATTAATGTCCTTCGCTACTGGTCATCTATTGAAAGGGAGATTGACCGACAATACGCATGTACAAGGTGGTATGAATAAAGGAAACAGAATGTCTTCAATGATCTCGCTCAGATCGGCATTAAAAGCGATTCGATCAGATCGCGACAGTACGGACGATAGTGAAAGAGACTCTTTGTTAATCAAAAACTCGGTTGGTGGTTATATTTCTCGCTCCTTTGTCACAATTTGCGTTTTAGGCGGTGTAGTTGCTGGAATTCTCGGTATAGATTTATCACAACACCTCGACCGTAACTTGATAGTTTCATGGAGACCAAGTCACTTTGTTCTTTTCCTTGTATACGGTCTTGTCACTGCTGTCACACTTCTCATGCTCGGGCCTTTGATCCTTGGGCTTGTATGGGATAAGACTACGGGTTCTAATTCTTTTAGCAAATGCTGGTCGCGTACGAAGACTTTGGGTAAATCGAGAGGTTCTAGACGACCTTCAGATGCTGATGTTGAGAAAAGCAGACTTCAAAGAATGCTTGAGCAATCTGAATTTCGTAAACAAGTATTACGTGGTGATGTATTTGCCCAGACTAATCCCGCAGTTCTAACAAGAGCTTCATCAGCTCCATACATGACTACAGCACCTGTAGCAGGATATACAATGGCCCAACCATATTCGATCAGAGGTACAGCACCTTTTAACGGCTACGATGTACCACCACCATATAATATGGTTGTGACCAATCCGGTCGTGAATCCTTTGTCAATCAACCCACTAATCTCAATTCCACAGGCTATTGCTATCGCCTCGTCAATTTCTAGAAGAGGTACAATGACTGCTCAAGGGTTACCAATACCACAGACTCGTCGTTCCTCCAACGATGAAATTCCTATCAATAAGAATTTCTGCCTTCCGGCCAACATTTCCAAAGAGAGTCTTCATAAATAATGGGATTATTAGTAGGTACATTCCTTATTAGGTTTAGTTATTTTTTTTCATTCTTTCCTTTTGTCACTTTTCTTTTCTTTTCTTTTTCCTTTGAAACTTTCTTTTCAGTATTCATCATTGGTTAATCATCTCTACCAACGCAGACAAATTTAGGATCATCTACCTCGTTCAGGATAGCTGTTATTGCAATCACCAAGCAGGCTTACAATAGCTAGTTGTAGGCATGTTCAATACGCACCGTAAAGTATCTAATGATTTCAGGTTCAGAAAGCAGACTAACGACAGAAATGTTTCAATCATTAGGTTTTTTTATTTTCATATAGTTAATTGTAGAGATAGTTAGCAAGTATTTACATTATTGTAAGACAGATTGTTGTTCCAATTTTTGTTTTGAAATGCAAAAAGTTTTATATGTGTTACTATGATCAAGCCGCCGTAACAGGGGGACATACACTTCCGTTACATGAATTCAGCGTGCGCATCTTTGAATGGTGGTTATATACCTTGCCCGAAGTGAAAGTGACAGAACTTAAAAGGTTTAAAAAGACAACAAAGATTTTTACCGTTGATAATTTTGTAAGCAATTCAAATGTCGGCTCCTCATCAATCTCTGTTGAATAATCTTGCTGATGTCTATAATCAATTGGATAAAGATCCATATGATGTAGCAAGCTACCAAAACGCGGCCGCTTTGTATAATGCTTTGGGATACCCCGATCTCGCTGCGGGAGCTGCTTACAAAGCGTTGTTACTACTAGATGCAGTGGAAGATGAATCTGATGAACGACATGAAGACGCAGTAAATGCATTCAGATCGTCATTTGCGCCGCATATTCACTATAAAGACGGACAACCGCAAGACGACGGCGAAGATTCGACTGACCTTGCGATATCGAAACATATCAAGCATGTCGTCAAGCCTTCAGTGTAAGTGGCATCAGATAGCACAATTTCATTCAATATCGATTCGATCCTGAGATTATTCAAGTTATATACAAATAGCGCAAGCCCTTTTGGCATGTCGTTGTCTTTTCAGTGCTTACAAATATTCTAAACTGGGTCTTGATCTCGTGCCGGACAGTGAACATCTACTTATGATAAATCAAAACATTCAGTCTCTTGCTCAAGAGTTGGGTCATTCAACTACACCAGAAGACTGGCCTGACTCTACGCTTGTGCGGCGTGAATGTTATCCTTGGAATGCTATTGAGCCTGATCGATTTTCTTCTGATAGTCTGGTAGCTATCAACGCCGCAATGGCAAAGGCGGCGCCGAAATTGATAGTCCAAGCTGTAGAGTTGCCTGTGCTTGGGGGCGATAATGCAAAAGCACATGTTACTGTTAAACAGCTCGGCGTTTTTGCTCGTGAAGAATTGAAGCCAGGTGAAATCATCCTAAGCGAATCATCTTTATTAACCGCCACCAATCGGCTCGGTGATGCCATTTGCGACGCTTGCGGTACGGAGATAACGTCTGGAAATGCTGGAAACGACACAAGTGTTATTTGCGATGACTGTCAAGCATTCTTTTGTACCCAAGATTGTCTTGATCAGGCGAATGAGGCATATCATCCTGCTATTTGTGATAAAGATGTAGATTCTATAGCTAAAGAAGTTCCAGCTGCTCAGGCTGCAGATAGTCTCTACTTACTCTTGCTTCTGCGTTCTTTCGCCATGGCAGAAACTCAGAATATACACCCGCTTGAGATCAAGGAAGTCAAGTATATATGGGGTGACTATACCAATATCTCGCCAAACAAGCACGAGACGTCCAATTATCTCTCGACCCTACCATTCAATATGGATTCTAACATTGTGTTACCATATCTCATGCTCACTAAGATGGGTGTGAACATCTTTACAGAGCATAGACGCTATGACACTTGGGTATTCAATACATTGTTTGCAAAGTTTCGTGGTACAGCTTCCGCACGTCTAAGCGGTTCAGAAGAATCAAGCCATTCAAGACCTTCTACGGGCTATGTCAGATTGACTCGAGCTCGTGGACCCGATGTTAGTGCAGTTCATCCCTGTTGGTGTCTCGCAAATCACAGTTGTGACCCCAATGTTGAATGGGAGTGGGGCGGCAAAATACAATTCAAAGTCCGGGAGAAAAGGAAGGAATGGAAGAGATATACTGAGGGTCAAGCACTAGATGAAATAGTAGGACCTCTAAAACCTGGGATAAAAAAGGGCGAGGAGATTCTAGGACACTACTGCGATATAGATCTTGACGTGACACAACGCAGAGAGTGGGCGGCAGGGGCACTTGGTGGTAAATGTAGATGTGATCGCTGTGTATGGGAATCAAAAGAGTGAATTACTGCTAATTGACGCTTTTTACAACTGTTACTAATGTAGTGTGATGTGAAATCATGACCATTATATTTGCCACTTTCCACATAAATTGAAACGCGTGAAGAAGTCGCGTCACAAGATTTTCTTCTCCAGGATATTGCACATTATACTTTTTAGGTGTTTATTCCAGGTTGGCGCATTCATCATAATCAAGGCCTTTGAAGGAAGCCTTCTCACTTCCATTAACCATGAATGATTGAATATGTCCACTTCTATCGATTCTCAGCGGCCAGCAAAGAAAAGACGCTTCTTTGTTGAAGAATCGCCAGTTCAGGAACATGCTTTTCTCACACCGAATGGAAATGGAAATGCACAAGCAACGCAAGTTGATGAGTCTCGGACTAACGGAGAAAGTCCAAGTCGTAAATTGACTCAAGGCTTCGATGCTGCTTTTGTCACGGCAGTCCTTGGAGAACCCTTGTCGCCAAATTCAATACGAAAACTCGAACAAGTTTCTGGTGGAGATTTGACGAGGGCTATCAATATGTATTTCGATGGATCATGGCAGCAAATAGGGTCTGGAACGACAGCCGAAGATACTGTAGCTTCTAATCTTTCGAAACCCTCCTCTCGGGCCGCCGGGACTTCTTCGAATACTCCTCGACCGAAAGTTAATGACGTTCAACCTGAAAAGAACAGGGCTGCCGTAAAGGTGACACACACACCACAGCAAAGATTCATTGGAGCTCTTGGGGTAGCAGGGTGGTCTACAAAGAGTGGTACAGGTTTAATCAAGCCAGGGGACATTGTCAAAATCGAGCGGGCATCACCAAAACAAGCGACGGTCGCAAAGACAGGGCGAGGAGGATTTGGATCACGAGCGGCGGCGAAGCGTCAAGACTTGATTGTACGATTTACAGATACAAAAGGACGGGAGATAGGGCGGTTAGAGCAGGATGCCGCTGCTTGGATATCGACTTTGCTTGATCAGAAAGTTTGTCATTTTGAAGGAAGTTGCATATTCGCCCCAGATCGATTGCGGACAAATGACACGATATTTTTACAATTAAGAGCCTTCTTGTTGAAACACACTTTTGAATCTGGTAGTCTAGTGAAGCCCTTGGATAACAATCGACAGACTGGACTGTTTGAAGCAAAAGAGACGGAGGATGAACGAGGCCTTCGACTCCGTCAAGTTGCTTTGGTTAAATTATTTTCGGAGATCAATTTGAAGCCGTCGACTGTCAATGAAATGACAGAGAAACATAAAAGAGAGGGCATTCTGCAAGCAGCAGAAGTTGCAGAAATATATGACCACGAGAAGACATCGAAACCTGGCACTCCCGACCATGGTGGATCGTCACCGCCCTCAGAAGAAAATGAAGACGGACAAGTTCTTGAACAAGATCAATTGGATAGTTTATATAAAAAAGCACAGTCTTTTGATTTTAACACGCCTGAAATGCAACCAGCAGAGACTTTTGTGCTTGATCTGCGCAAATATCAAAAGCAAGCCCTGTACTGGATGGTAAATAAGGAAAAGGATCAAAAGAGCGAGAACAAAGAGCTGTCTATGCATCCATTATGGGAAGAGTATCATTGGCCGACCAAGGATGCAGAAGATAAAGATTTGCCCGTTGTTGCTGATCAGTCTAGTTTCTACGTCAATCCTTATTCTGGTGAATTGTCGTTAGAATTTCCGATACAAGAACAGAACTGTTTGGGTGGTATATTAGCAGATGAAATGGGTCTAGGCAAGACGATCGAGATGTTGAGTCTCATACATACACATACATCAGAATTTGGTCTTTCAGGCGCAACCAAGTCAAGTAGTACAGTATTAAATCTTCCGCGATTACCAAAACAATCCACAGCGGTTGAGCGAGCTCCTTGTACAACCCTGGTCATTGCTCCCATGTCGTTACTTGCCCAATGGGCTAGTGAAGCAGAAAAAGCTTCCAAAGCCGGGACTTTGAAGTCTCTCGTCTATTATGGAAATGAGAAAACAGCTAACCTACAAAGTTTATGTTGTGAAGCGAATGCTGCAAATGCGCCAAACATTATTATTACGAGTTATGGAACTGTTTTGTCTGAATACAATCAGGTAGCAGCAGCTGGAGGAAACAAGAGTGCCCAGGGAGGCATCTTTTCGTTGAACTATTTCCGAATTATCCTTGATGAAGCTCATATGATCAAAAATCGGCAATCAAAGACAGCAAAGGCTTGTTACGAATTAGCCGCTCAACATAGATGGGTCCTGACAGGTACACCGATTGTCAACCGTCTAGAAGATCTCTTTAGTTTGGTGCGTTTTCTACGAGTGGAGCCATGGTCGAATTTCTCTTTTTGGAAGACATTTATCACCGTCCCGTTTGAGTCCAAGGACTTTCTGAGAGCCCTGGATGTTGTACAGACTGTCCTTGAACCATTAGTTTTGCGTAGGACTAAAGATATGAAGACGCCTGAAGGAGAGCCTCTTGTTCCTTTACCGCCAAAAACTATCGATATTGAAAAGGTTACATTCTCAAAATTGGAAAGAGAACTCTATGATCATATCTTTGCGCGTGCCAAACGTACATTTACTGCAAATGTAGAGGCCGGTACAGTGATGAAGTCATATACAACCATCTTTGCTCAAATTCTTCGACTACGACAATCATGTGATCATCCTGTACTCACAAGAAACAAGAACGTTGTCGCTGAGGAGGATGAAGCTAATGCAGCAGCTGATATCGCAGATGGACTCGCTGATGATATGGATTTGCAAAGTCTTATCGAGAGGTTCGAAGCCGAATCCACTCGATCTGAACAAGACGCTTCGAGATTCGGAGCACATGTCTTGAAGCAGATTCAGCAAGATACAAATGCAGAATGTCCAATATGTAGTGAAGAACCTATGGAACAGCAAGCTGTTAGTAGTTGTTGGCACAGTGCTTGTAAAAAGTGCTTATTGGATTATATCGAGCATCAAACGAATAAGAATGAGGTTGCAAGGTGTTTTAATTGTAGAGAACCTATTAATGCCAGGGATGTATTCGAGGTTGTAAGACACGACATGGACAATGATGCACAGAATGATTTGTATAGGTTGACACAATCTGACGCTGCTCCTCGCGTGTCTCTACGCAGAGTCAATCAATTATCTTCTGCGAAAGTTGCAAGCCTCTTGGCTCACCTAAAATCTCTGAAGAAGAGTAATCCTCAAATGAAGTCTGTTATATTCAGTCAATTTACTTCATTCCTCGATCTTCTGGAACCACAACTATCTGCAAATGGCATTGAACACCTACGATTTGACGGGTCAATGAGTCAAAAACAACGAGCTGCAGTTCTCGTTGAGTTTGCGGAGCGGAGCAAAGGATGTGTCTTGTTACTTTCACTTCGTGCTGGAGGTGTAGGTCTCAATCTAACATGTGCAAAACGGGTATTTATGATGGACCCTTGGTGGTCATGGGCCGTAGAAGCACAGGCTGTTGATCGTATCCATCGTATGGGACAGACGGATGAGGTAAAAGTCGTTAGATTTGTTGTAGAGGGTAGTATAGAAGAGAAAATGTTGAGAATACAAGATAGGAAAAAGTTTATTGCTGGAAGTCTGGGTATGATGAATGAAGAGGATAAGAAGCTGCAACGAATTGAAGATATTAAAGAATTGCTGAGTTGAATGTTTATTATTGCATTATGTGTATATATAAATTACTTTGCATTTAACTCCATGTATGATTTATTGGAATACATTAAGCGTATAATATCCGTCAATGGACATATCATTCATCATCGTCATGATTAGGTCCAAGTCCAACAAGACTAAACCTCATTTCTTTCCCTCCAGACTCTTCTTCTCTTTTTATAAACTTTCTCACTCCAAAATCCAATGCCTTTTCACTCAAAACATCCTCATTCTTTTCCAACTTTCCTCTTTTCAGCGGTCCTCTTCTCCTCCCATCCAACTCCCACAATTCGCCATCAACCTCGCTTTTTACAAAACAAACATAATGCAGATCCACATCCTCATCTAATCCCGGCGGTTTCGTGTTCCCCTTGCGTCCCGCATCTCCATGCGCTCGCTCCAACACCGCGCTATCATACAACACCTCGGCGCGCTCATCTGCTTTCTTATCCCTACATTCGTCCCACAACTCATCCAAGTCCGAATTCTGCACAATATTTTCTTTTCGAACGTTATACACCGCGTGGAGTAATCCGATGAGTCCACACGCGTTTGCGATCGTCTGCTTGAACCACACGACGCCTTGGGTCGCTTCTTCGTCGCCGGAGAGGGAATAGGGCTGTATAAGGTCGTCTTCGACTTTTCGGTGGGATTCGTACGTGGATGTGACGGGGAATACGAGCAGGAGGGCCAGACATGGACGGGGGCAGAAGGAGAGTAAATCCGCGTCGGAGAGGGAGTAGACGTCGTAGAAGGAAAGGGCTGGGGATAGGCCGAGGGAGTGCAGAAGGGTGGTGAAGATTTCGGGGTTGGATTCTGGAATGATGGAGGTGGTTAGTTGGGAAATAGAAGAGGGCGGAGGAAGAACGGACCGAGAGGGATGAAGCGTTTCGAACCACGTGGTACGTCAGGGTTGTTTATGTCGTGTTGGCTCGACATTTTGGGAATGTAATTTCTGGTTGCTGATAGGAGCACATGTGAGAGTAGGAGCTTGAAGATGGAAGTGAAAGGTGGGGTGAGAGTGTGACGTCATGGGTAATTGCTTGTAAAAATTACAGTACTTTACGGTTTGTAAGTGAGATTTCAGCATCGGTTTTACAAAGACGAGGGATTACACGCTAAACGGATATGTGACAACGGGCAACAAGCTTTGATAGATTGAAGATAAAGAAGATGAACATTATACTACTATTAGCACTACTGTTCGGTCTACCTTGTGTGCTGTTTATTGGTAATTACACCTAGATTATTCTACTTTAGAAAACATTACGCTAATACATTTATGATATACAGTGTGGTGCGCTCTGTCATCTTGTCTGGGAGATTCCTTGCGTAGCTCCAAGCATAAACAATATCATCATATTTACGACTTGGAAAGCATGGATTCGGACGACAAAGACCTTACCTCTACCCCGCACGTAGAAATTCCATGAATTTAAAAGGCAAATCAATCACCTGGATTCTGAAACACACCGGAAAACAAGGTTCTGCGGCTATATTTAGCTTTCGTTTGTTGTTCGCATGAACCGACCTTTCAACCTTCTTTTATCTTGCTGTATACACACATCGTTTCAACCTTTATACACCACTTTCTGTTACAATACAACCATACGGTATTGCTGTTTGTGATACAGCATAACCTTTTGCATCAATGAACTCTTACCCTCCACAACCTTTTCCGCCTCCTCCGCCGGGGTTCATGGCAATATATCAGCCCCCGGGACATCAGCCTCAATTCATACACCTCTTATCCGAATCATTCAAACGCTAATACTTCTAGTTTCATCCACCCTGTTCAAACGTCATTTCTTAGTCAGAGGTTTGTTTAACGAATAAACATTTGTTACTCAGATTCGCTCATGTTTATTCACAGTCCGGTACCTCATCAAACACCAATAAACCCTTTGCCATTGACGTCAAACGCGACACCGATAATATCCTCATCAACACCAAGTCTGGCGACAAACAACTCTATACCAGAATATCGACGTGACAATAATGAAGATGAGGATGAATATGAAGATGGCAATGATGACGAAGGTGTTGATATGGAGACGCTTTCTGCAACTCAATCAAAGTCCGAAAGTTTCAAAGAGGTATTATGGGATAGAACGCAAAAGTGAGTCAGACTATCACAAATATCCATTCCATTCATGGTCAATAGAGTTGATATATGAAAAAGGTACACAGATGATGGCGTAAACCAGTTACGATCCAAATGGCAGACGGAATATGCCGATCGGCCAATGCGACCACCTCCTCCAGCAGTATATCTCACTCGAAGTGATGCGGTCGAGGCAGCAAAGGACTTTGCTTGCGAAAATGGTTATAGGCTCATAATAGGTCACTCATATAAAGACAAGGAAGGCACAAGTAATCGGATATTATTAAAATGTCAACATGGCGGGAAATATCGCAACTTACATTCCACAAATCCAGAAGCTCGTCAAAGGAAGAGAGTAAGCCGAAAGACAAATTGTCCAATGAAGATTCGAATACAAAAGAGACGATTCTCATCAGAATGGGTTTTGGTTGTCGCTAATGGCGCACATAATCACGTACCGGACTCGATACATAAAAGTGCCGGTCCTGCCGAACATCCTGAGCTCGAAACCGCTCTACATGATTGGCATATGGGCGCGCTGGAAAAGGGAGACGTTATTCACGGCAATACCCTCACATCTCGTGCATTGGCATTATGGGCTGAAATGCCGCAGTATCGTGGCATGAGCCCTCCAAGTTTGGACAGAGCTTGGCTCGACGCATATAGAAAGCGGTATAATTTGCCAGGAAGAATAGCACGTCCTGCAGGTCCACCAGAATTGGTTGATTGGAATGATGCCGAAGCCGTTGCTGCTGCTATAAATCCTCCGGTAGGTGGTTCTCGATCACGGGAAATCGTTGCTCTAAACACCGTTGAAAAAGTGTTTGAGAATGACAATGACTTTTTCCAATCTGTAAAGAATGCCGTCAAGTCACATATGTCAAGCTATGATGCTTCACACGACTGGGATCATATTTTGAGAGTACTATCTCTAGCCAAACGTATTCTTCGTAAGGAGAATCAGACATTTGGACCATCAAAGTATGATCCTCGAGTTGTGTATCTTGCAGTGTAGGTCATGAGCTGCTGATCAATTGTGTTGAACTACTTACTGACAGCGTATCTAGTATATGCCACGACATTAGTGATCATAAATACCTCAAGCCAGGAGAAGATGCTGATAATCGTGTTGCAGAACTACTTTTAGCTTGTGGATCTACACCAGAACTCGCCTTGAAAGTTCAAGTGATTGCGAAGAATGTTTCTTTCTCCAAAGAGATAAGAAATCCAAGACTTGTCAAAGCAGTGCTTGACCAACATATCGAATTGGGTGTTGTACAGGATGCTGATCGGTTAGATGCGATAGGAGCGCTTGGTATCGGTCGAACATTTCTTTTTAATGGTGCAAAAACGCCAAGTAATACTATAACCGAACCGATTGCACTCTTTCAAGAAAAGGTGGATAGGTTAGAGTCAATGATGAAGACGGAGATTGGTCGAACAATGGCACATGATCGGATTGAAAGACTTCGAATCTTTCGACAGTGGTGGGATGACGAATATGAAGTTGTAGAATGATGATTATGATTATGATGATGTGATATGATGGAATGACTATGAATTTATGTATTTTGACCAAGTATATAACGACAATTAATGTCTATATTATGATTGTATGTGACAAGCCGTGAGGTATTGTTTCAATGCCATCTATTTATAATTCGATGATGTCATTATGACGATTACAAAAAGCACCCCCCGCTATTCTCGCTAATAATAATAGAGCTTCCCGGCGTGCCGGTCGCTTTCAATTATAGATTCCCGTACTCTCATCCCACTACTCGATGCGAACATTGTCAACTCAAATTGCTAAAAGAACAAATATCTCAAGTTTATCTAATCAGTTTAAACCATCATCAGCGAATAGCTTTTTATCCAGAATGTCTTCAAGCACCCCTACATCAGCTACACCATCATCTTCCTCTTTACCGTCCGCTTCTCAACTCTCACTCAAGAACGTCAATATCGAAACAGCTCCCGGCATCGAATTGAGTCAAGACCAAAAGACGATTGTGGGCAGTGTGTTGGATTTATTCCAAGGCCACGTCTCGTTGAAGAAACTTGCTCTTTGGGATGAAAACGCTACTTTTAACGATCCATTGACTACCGCGACTGGATACAAACAATTCGCCGCCCAATGGGTAAGACATTAACCTTCTCATTATCCATGTGGTTGTTACTGAATTGTATAGTATGGATTACAAAGCATTTTTGGCAAGATCATTCGTCTAGATTATAGAGTCACCTCGGCTGGAAACCCCATCGAGATGGATCTAGAAACGAAATATGTCGCCAAGATACTCGGGATAGAAAAGGTCATCAAGTCGAAGATTGTCATTGAGACTAATCCCCTCGGAAAGATTGTCAAGGTGCAAGATGAATGGAATGGTCACATTCCTGATGGACCAATTGCAACAGTAAGACTCTCCCCAGCTTATTGAAATTGGACAGATGCTAATGTTCATTGTCTTGTAGTTCTTCCGAAACATCAATTCCGTGACTGTTCCTGTAATTGTTGGTGTCCCCAAGACTGACGAGGAAGATGCAAAGCGTGTACCACCTGCCAATGTGTAAAGAAATCATTCATCTCAGATACCAGTTTTATATTAAAACAATGCGATTTGCCATTTTGGTATAATATTACCGACTATCTCCATGTCCTTTTGTAGCAATTTTTAATATCTCCTCTTCAAATCCTGTTATATAAACGACAGAGATTCCAGCGGCTTCCAACCTTTTCTGTCCCTCGTTTATACCAATGAATTTCGTCGGTTCTCTTACGCCAGTATAGATAGTATTCAATCCTCCCATTTTCGATCTCGCTTCAAGAATATTTTGGACACATGTTGTATTTCCGCTTAGTCTCTCATTACAAGGTTCTAAGGTTGTGTAAAGTACAGTATCTTCTTCGAATCGACCAGGAGTTTTTAATTTATTCTCTGCATCGGCTTTTGCTTTTAGTATACAGCATTGTTCGGCGTGTGTATTGCCTGGTAATTCACCCGTGTAGCCTGTATATATGACCGGATTGGATGTGTTAGATGGTGAAACTAGTAATGCTCCGACTCGAAATTGCCGGTCGTTTATCGGTGCTTTCTCTGCTTGTTTCATGGCTTGTTGAAGATATTCTTCATGAGAGGTAGTCATTGTGATAATCTACTATTGCGATGCAACTCAAAGTTTCGCTATGAAGGACGTATATCATACGCAACTATCGTCTGACTAATAATTATTGTGAGTCGTAACAACGCGTGACGCGAAAGTGAAATTAAATCGCGTCGTTCATCAATTGTTCACTTTCTTCCTTCCTTTGGAATTGTGTATTGTCTACCATCTTCGCTATATCATCCCCATTTCTACTGTGGTGACAAGTTTTGATCAAAATGCCTTCCCGCAAACAACAATCTCCTTCCCCGACACCATGTTCTGAATCCACGTCTGATCCCGACTCACCACCTCAGGACATTAATCCATACACCGTCCTCTCCATCCCATCCACCTCTTCCGCATCAGAAATCAGATCTGCCTATCGCCGCCTCGCACTCCTCAATCATCCCGACAAAACCATCCCACAAGGCATTTCTCCTGAAATAGCGACGAAACGATTCCAAGATCTCGCTTTCGCATACGCTGTACTATCCGACGAAAACCGTCGAGCTCGCTATGACGCTACAGGATCGACATCCGAAACAATCGACGACGAAGATATTTTCAACTGGAGCGAGTTTTACAAAACCCAATTCGCAGAAACGATCACTACGGAAAGAATCGAGGCTTTGAGGAAAGAATATAGATTTTCAGACGAAGAAAAGGAGCATGTATTGCGCGCGTATGAGACTTCGAAAGGTGACATGGATCTTATTTTTGAAAAGGTCATGTTTGGGGATGTACTTGAGGATGAAGAGCGGTTTCGAGAGATTATAAAAGAAGGGATTGAAAAGGGAGAAGTGAAAGGGTTCAAGAAGTTTACAGATGTAAAAGGGAAAGAGTTGGAAAGGCAAAAGGAAAAGAGGGTTCGAAATGCGAAAAAGGAAGCACAGGAGGCCGAAGAATTGGCTAAAGAGTTGGGTCTAGATGGACAATTGAAGAAAAAAGGAAAAGAAAGTAAAGAAGGTGGGGAGGATATGTTAAAGGCCATGATTATGCAGAGACAAAAAGATAGATCTGGTACATTCATGGCGAATCTGGAAGCAAAGTATGCTACTCCGACAAGTGGAAAGAAAGGAACAAAGAGAAAGTCTGAAGTTTTTGAAGAGCCACCGGAGGAGTTGTTTGCAAAGAATGCAAAGCTTGGAAAAGCAAAAAAAGAATCAAATGATGAAGATGGGCCAAAGACTAAAAAGGCTAGAAAGGCAAAGGCTTGATTTGTATAACTGACAGTATTGAATGACGACGGTTTGAATGATGATATGGCATGACATTGACGATGTAATAATACTACACTTTTTCTTTCACATCGACATATGATGATAATAGTAATTATGAAACACCCTTTCCACCTCTTTCATCCTGAAATCCAATCGCTGGATCAGGTGCTGCGGGATGTTCTTCTTTGGCTTTTTGGGCGCTATTGTTTTGATCTGTACCGGTCTGTGCTTGACTTCCTTGACCTTGTTGTGCCTGTCTATTTAAATAGATTGATTAGTGCTGATCACAAGATCAACGGTAGGATGGATTAGACATACTCTCGTCCTTTCTTTGATGCGTCACTCTGTATATCCAAGTTATTATTCTTATCTGTAACATGCTTTTTATCCTTTCCAATGTCTGATCGGATGGGAGTGGAGGAAATTGCTCGGGTCGTTCGAGATAGAAGAACTTGATTATTTGATCGTTTGAGAGTATTGATCAACCCTCTTCCGGCCGACATTCTTGCAAAATGAGCCATTTTTCAATAAGTATGTATAATGCTAGGAGATTGAAGCTGTATGAAGTTGCCTGAGGTCTGGCTAAAATAAATACGTCATAGTTATGTCGTTATGAGCCTGCTGCGCCCATTTCTCATATCTCATCTATTTAATTATAATTCCACCTCCGCATCTCATCAGCCATGACAATTCATGTGACTCTTTTTAATCCATCATGCCTGACCGAAATGGTCGGAATGACAACGACGAGCAAAGACCCCTGCTAGAGTCGAACCCTACTATACAACAAGAAGTCCTATCCTTTTCCAAAGACGATCCAGAAAATCCTAGAAATTGGTCTCGAGGTCGAAAATGGAGAAATGTCATTGTCATTTCATCAATGGCGTTAGTATCCCCGTTAGCCAGTTCTGCAAATACTCCAGGTCTGCAGCAGATTGCGGATGATCTTTCAACATCAAAACATGCCGTTATTGGGACTTTGACGGCTTATGCGATTGGATTTGGCATTGGACCGTTGATTCTCGCACCACTGTCCGAGACTTCTGGAAGGAGGATAGTCTACATGATTTGTTTTGGATGTTTTGCACTTTTACAAATCCCCGCAGCACTTGCTCGTAATGTGGAGATGTTGATCGTGGTTAGAGCGTTGGCTGGATTCTTTGGGAGTGTTGGAATAGCCAGTGGTGGTGGTACAATTAGCGACATGTTTGATGCGAGTGAAAGAGCAAGAGTTCTAGGATGGTATATGTTTGGTATTATGATAGGTCCGTCTATAGGTCCTTTATTCGGAGGTATCACGGTTGATAAACTTGGGTGGAGATGGGTCTTCTGGTTCTTGTCGATTGTTGCAGCTTTGATGTGGTGTTTAGCATTCTTCTTCCTCAGAGAAAGCTATGCTCCCATCCTACTCTCGAGAAGGAAGCAGGAACTGGAGAAAAAGCACGATAATATGAAAGGTAAATTCGAGATTGAAGGATTACACGAGGGACCGTTATGGAGAAGAATGGCAAAATCATGTACAAGACCAATAAAGATTTTGACGCAACCTATTGTGCTCATCATGTCGTCATATCAAGCTCTGATAACAGGTGTAACTTTTGTTTTGTTCACGAGTTTTCAGGATATATATACTAATGAATATGGTTTCACAACCACTCAGGTCGGTTTGGTCTATTTAGCACGAGGTTTAGGTCTTTTGAGTGCAGTTCTCCTCTTGAGTCCACAGATCGATCACATCTACAACAAGTTGAAAAGCAAGAATGATGATATTGGAAAGCCTGAATTTAGACTCCCAATAGCGAACATTGGAGCCATTCTTGTGCCGATAAGTTTATTCTGCTTTGCTTGGTCTATTCAATATCATGCACACTGGGCAATTTCGATAAGTGCAACATTTATTCTTGGAGTGGGACAGGTCGCTATCTTCACTCCAGTACAAAATTATTATATTGATAGTTTTGAGAAATACGCAGCTTCAGCCACAGCAGCCAGTGCTTTATTTAGAAGTCTGGCAGGGGGCATAGTGCCACTAGTCACAGCACCGTTACTCAAATACATAGGTTATGGCTGGGGCTTTTCGGTATTTGGACTCGCAGCGCTCATCCTCGGTCCAGCGCCAATTTTATTTTATGTATATGGTGCACGCATTAGAGAAAGATTTACAATAGATTTGTAGCTATAGTTTCCCATGCATGATTGCTAGAAGACCGCGGTATAGATGACTAATGACATGTGAAGCAAATTGATCAGTATGCACGTGATTTTGAATTGAAGTTAAAGACAAGATCGTGCAATAACAAAATCGCGGATGTTTATACTGTAGTTTTGCATTAGCATCCAGACAAAAGGCTTTGGAACCATCTTCCCATGTCCTTAGCTTTCCCATTATGGCTCAACTCGTGTAAAATCAAATTCGGGATTTCTGTCACACATGTTCACGGTCATAGAATTGTTATATTATAGCTTAAATCTTTTTGATGCAGAGTAATCGGTCTGCGGCCCTTGAGCCGCGCGCAAAGAAGCGCCAAAAGATCGATAATAACAACGATAACATATCAGATATGGCCTTGCATCCAGATCTGCAGGCCGCAGTAATGATGGGTCAGCAAATGGAAATGCAATCTCAGATGGAATTAGCTCAAAGTATGAATGGTCAGGCAGATTCACAAGATTATCCACGAAGACGAGCGGCAATAGCAGTCAGTGACTACTTATGGATCTCTCTCTCAAAATTAGTTGGCTAATGTAATCAGTGCGAGACTTGCCGTGCCAGAAAATCAAAATGTGAAGGAGGTCGACGTGAGTTCTTTTCTTAATCTTATAGTATCATGTCCTTCGTAGTGGAAGTGTCTGATTATGCAAGTTTAGCAAAATGTAAACTTTGTCTAGACATGGACTGTGAATGTATTTATCGTGAACCAGGTATGAAATTAGATGCTGGTGATCGAATGATTCTGGAGCAATTAAGTCGTATCGAGAATATGCTGCATTCTTCAAACGCTCATTCTGCATATGGTTACTCTAACGGATCTAATACTAACCTTCATCCTGAGGATGCTTTGGCATACCTTGCGGACGCGACACATGCTCCAGCAAAAACAACTATAAATACAAGTAACAGTGAAATTAACGAGAGTACTAATCTAGCAGATTTAAGTCGCTGGCCTGTTATATCGGACCTTATCACATCTTCTATATCAAATGATGTCTTTGCACAATTAGAGATAGAACGACCTAGATTGAATCGTATAGATCCAGTAGTATTTGCGACTGGTCTAGACCTATCAGATATGGCATCAAAGGCTGAGCAATTCTTTCAAAGTATGTATTATCGTTATACATTACTTCATCGAAGTACATGGCAGGCTGTCTTGACCACTGCATCTCTCAGTAATTTCACAAGTGGCTTAGAGAGTTGCATAGTTCTATTAACTGCTGCACTTGGTTGTTACTCATCCATGAGCGGACCTTTTGGACTCGATAATGAGGTAACAATGACAAGTCTTGATCTATATCGCCGCGCGCAAGAGATTCTACCAGATGTTGTGGCAGCAAACACAATTCCCGCAATTCAATGTCTCGTCTTGAATGCAACTTATCTATACGAGATATACAGACCGTTAGAAGCCTGGAATCAGCTCACTCTTGCGTCGAGCAAGATCAGTATTCTAGAAGCTGTATGGTCTAAGCACTCGGATTTACAAAAAGATCTCGTGCGCAGACTTGCTTGGGGAATTCGAATATTAAAATCAACCATTGAGTCTGGCATGAGTCTACGATCTCCTGAAACTAAAACGCAATTTCCGACAGGTCTACCAGTAGCTGTATCGCAAACTCGAGGGCAACGGGACAGTGTTGATGATACGTCGTTTTTACAAGCCAAAATCGGACTTTTACGTTTGTCACAACGGATAAATCAGAATCATCATGCGCAACTTGGCAAAGAACGACAGCTGGAATTCATAATTAATAACTCATTGCAAGTAGAGCGCCAGTTGGAAAATTGGTTCAATGAACTTCCTGAAGGACTTAGATTTCAAAAGATGGACATTTCTAATAACAGTTCTTTACAAAGCAGTTTACGCTTTGAATATTTTACGCTCCGAGCGAATATATTCAGACCTATTGTACTCTTGGCTTTACAAGATGCCACTTATGCTATTGATGGTGAGATTATAGAATGTTGTAGACAGTGTCTTGAAGCCAGTGTTCGCCAGATTGAGTTTGCACCTTTCTTGTAAGTCTTGTTGTTTGATGGAATGGCATATAGTGATGACTAACAGTATTTTAGATCAAATGGGCATATCCACGATAGATGGCGACTAGCGAATGATATTGCAACAGAGACATTATTCGTATTGGGGGCAACATTGTCAAGATTGGCAGACCTCTTACCTACAGCGAATGATATGACACGAATTATAGATAATGCAATAATTGAATTGGAGCGTTTCAATAACGAGATTAGTCCGTCGATTGTAGCAAAAGCATCAATTTTGAGATCGGCAGAAATGCAACGACAATCGATTTTACTCAGGCGGTGAAACGTTTAGATCACAGTTATGTGTTGTATTGTATTATCAAGTCTTTAGATTTTTTTCTTTTGGAGAATATGTATTTAGAAATTTCTGCATATCTATAAGCCTGCATACACACGGCATTTGTACGGATTGTCAGGGGTTATCAAAGGCTTTTATATTGTACATATTGCAATGAATCAAACTGTTTGAATTTGTGGTATGTCAATGATACAGTAAGTGAACACTTCCCAGAATAACTATTCACATGCCGAACCCCACGATTTTGAACTCAAACCCTCCCCACATGTCAAATGTTTCAGCTATTTATAGAAAGTATCAGGCTGTTCAACCCGAAACCTTTTTCCCCATTATTATATTTATTTACAGCACTTTCGCCTGAATTTTACTTTCACATCCTCCGTTTCATATACTACACAATAATATAAAAAGAAAAAAATGACTCTCCCCACCAGCGACACTATCCGAGATCCTCAAAACATCAAGCTCGACTTTTCTCCCGAAACGATCAATTCTCAAAAAAAAAGTCCTCTCTTTTCTCTCCCCAACGAGATTCGTCAAATCATTCTCCTCTACACTCTAACCGACGATGAAGACCTCGAACGACCGTACTCCATCCACAACAATTGGACTCGACCCAAACATTACTACCAGCGCAAGTTGAACACGCAGGTATTATCGACGTGTAAACGCCTGTACAGCGAAGCGTGGCACATTCCCTGGTCCAACACGGACCAAATCATCCACCTCGTCGACCACGACCGCCGACCCGAACGCAGCACGAACCCCTTCAAGATCGAAAGGTCTTTACAGGCGCTATACCACAACCACCCGCAACAACAGCGTCGGGGATCGATCTGTCGCGCCACAAACGTCGACGAGGCCATGACTTGTCCACACGTGCAGATCTACGCGCAACTCTACGCCCTGGATCAGAACGAACTGCAGGATTTATGGGACATTGAGCATTTCTTGCCGCGAAAAGTCACCGTCACGATCAGACATATGGATCATTGGTTCTGGGAGCAGGACGATAGATTGAATATCAGAGGATCGTGGCAGGGAAAATGTAGGTTTCCGGCGAGTGTGGAAGAGTTTGTTTTTGAAATCGAGAGTTTGGAACGGAAAAGGACGCAGGTGGAGTGGTTGATTGAGGAGATTGGGAAGAGTTGGGTTTTTGAAAGACAAGATGGGGTCATGCTCGTTCCTAAGCGAAAGGTTGTGGTAGAAGATGTTTCAGATGATGAAGAGGAAGAGGAAAGGGAGGAAAAGGAAGTCGTGGAAGAGTTGGATCTTGATGTTATGAAATGGACTGGTTCTTCTGTTATCGATAGTGAGAGATGGATTAGAGACGAGAACAGACCTGACGAGCTTGACTTTCATGTCGTTGCCATCAAGTTTGTTCCTAAACAACCAGATACAGAAGAGGAGGTCGAGGCTGCAAAACGAAAAATTCATGATTTATTCATCCCGGAAGGATTTGCAGATGTTATTGATTCTACAAGACCACAGGCGTCGGTCATTGATCTCAACGATTGTGGTCTTGAACCAGGAACTTCTGCAGAGGAAGTAAGAAGAGTATTATCTTCCGACATGACACCGGGAGAATCTCATCGTTTTCATAATAGACATGGGAAACATAATAAACGAGAGACGTATGAGATTACGGTAAATAGACCGCCTATGCAATATGATCGCACTACTTGGCCGTATCGAAAAGATCCGAGAAGATACCGACATGGTGGGAGAAAGTTTGAGTATTTTCTCCAGTTTGTCAGTGAGGATAATGTAGAACCTAGAGATGATGGTGAAGAAAGTCACGATGAAGAAGAGGATGATGAAAATAATAATAATGATGGTAATGGTAATGAAGAGGCTAATCAAGGTGAAGGGGTTGAAGTTCAACGTATAAATCCTGATACTAATGTTGTCGCACAGGATGATGGTCAAGTTGAGAACAATCAAGAAGATATTCAAGGTATGATCAAGGTTGAAGATATGGTCAACTATTTTGAAAGACTTTATACAAATCTGTTGGGATATTTACGTATTCGAAGTTAGAGTGGAAGAGGAGTGGATATCACGACATTTATGAAGATATGATGAAAGAAATGAAATGTAGAGATATAATTGCTAGTTATATAAAATACTGATACACAATTTGAGACTCCAATCGCTAAATGCAAATACATATATACAATAACATACATTAAGAGTTGAATACATGATCGAAATTAATCAATCTATACTTCCAGCACCACTATCACCAACCTTTATAGATTCATTTGTCAGACCAACCCCAGCTCCCCTTAACAAAACAACAGTTTCGCCATCTTTACAAACATTACCCACTACCTCTTGAAACTCCAACAATCTTCCTTTGTCAACATGATATACCCTCAACTTCAAATCCTCCGACTGAGCCGTATTATTAACATTACTAACTTTGACAAACCTCGCAGCAGAATCCAACAACTTGCCCACCGACCAGGATTTATTAAAGAAGAGTTTCGCTTGCGCAGGCTGCGTTGCGTTCTGCGCTTCCGCTTCGACAATCAAATAAACCCTATCTGCTATCGGAATCTTTGCATCTCCTTTTGCGTTTGATTTTAGTTCAGTGATGATTTTGATCCTCGATGGCGGTTTTGGTACAGGCGACGATGTGGAAGAAGAGAGCAGGGATTTGGATTTCGCGGCCGACCACAGTCGCAAACGAGCCAGAGCCGTCTGCGCGCGGTCGGCGACGCCAGAATCAACAGTCGGGACAGACGGCGGTCCGGCGCAGGCATGTTGTTCGCAGTTTCGGTGTTTGAGGCAAAAGTCGCGCAAACATTTCGGACAAGAAATTGCTGGCACGAGGGCGGTGTTGATGAGTGTCTTGCATGACGTTTCAGAACATTGATATTCGTGGGTGAGGATTGTAGGTTTTTCCACGGGCTGGGAGGTCGGAAAGGAAGAGGGGGGGTTTTCGAGTTGTGCGCGGCGGAGAGACCATTCGCCTGCGTTGGGACATGAATGTGCTGTTTCGCTACGGTGGTCGAGACAGAATACTCTACAGATACGTAAGTATTAGTTAAAGGGCTGAATGGGAGGGGTGTTTAGACGTACCCTCTACAACTCTCACATGGAAATGGTAGAAAATCTAATTGGTGACAAAATGGTAATTGACAATGTGCACCTATCGCTTCGACTTCTCCCAATGACATTTTTGAAAAGTCTCGATGGTGTTGTAGGATTGTCCGTTATCGAAACTTGTTATATGTGACATTATTTATTCCAAGATGAAAAAGGTATCGCATAATCAACTAATAATCAAAATGGAATGATCGAGAAAGAAAATGGGTTATTATTAATGATGATCAATTGCATGTGATAAAGTTTAAATTATGACAGTGTCAGCAGAAATTAATAACTTGTAGAAAGCTGATTATAAAGATACGTTTGTTGATAGACTAGTAATATAAACATATTTATACATACACATATATATATATACAAAGAAAATAACAAGATAACAAGACGTATACATGAGCTCCTTTGAACCCGCAAAAGACATACATAGGGGTATAATTATACAATTGGAAATCATCGTCAAAAAGAAATATCGCGCAATGATACTTCATTCTTAACTTAACAAGATTTGTTCTATTTCATGTCATCGCATTTCATAACTAGGTCGATTCGGTTGTTGTTGTTGATATTCTATCCCTTGCATATAATTTGAATTTTGTGTGGGATTAATTGGAGGAAGAGCAGTCAATTGCTTTTGTTGACTTGTTATATTCTTTATAGGTTGAGATGAAGATTGTTGGGGCATTGACAAGGGTTGTTGTTGATGTTGTTGTACCAAATGAGATGTAAATGGACCGTAAATATTGCTTGAATTGGGATCAAGTTTCTTTAATCGTTCCAACATGACAGAAATCTCATTCTTGAAATTATCATTCTCTTTTTGTAGACTTTGTGCAAAGTTTAGTTCAGCTCGTAGACGTGATAGATCATCTTGATTGTGACGATCTTGTTCTCGACAACCTCTTATGTGGTCAATAGCTGTTGATGATTATTAGAAGCCGTAATTGATGGACTTTTTATATAAAAAAACAAGTACTCACCTTTGGAAAGTATTTCCCATTTACTTGCTTTTGCTCCACCATGAGCAGGTACTACTTTGTTCAACTCTTCAAAAAGATCTTTCATTTCACTTCTACGTTTCCGTTCGGCTAGTTTATGACTGATACGAAGTTCTGGCGTTCTGCTATAACCACCAGGAAGACCATTAATGCTACCATTTTCACTTTGTAATGCTGTGACGGATCTATGTTGTGCATGACCACCAAGACCATCTTCATCAGATTCTTCTTGAATATCATTATCATGTGCATCCAACGGAGGAGCAATACCAATAATCTTTTGAAAACCCATACCATCTTCAAATCTACGTTGTCCTGTTGCAACAAGATCTGTAGTTGACATGACACTGCTTCTTACGGAACCTGCGTTGAAGCTGTTTTGTCTAGACATGCGATAACCTGCTGCTGCACCATCCTCATCACTTGACGCTCGTCGTTTTGGTCGTTCTTCTTGGATTGTACCTATACTGTCCGGAAAAGCCCATGGAAAACCATGTGTTGGTCTAGCAGCAGTAGGGTCTGGTCCTCCAAATTGTCGTGGGTTTGGTACTATCGGTGGGGCTATACGATTTTGTATGTTATTATAATATGTGTCTGATGCTTCCGCTGGAACAGATCTAGGAACAGGTCTAGAATTCGGTGGTGACATTTGATCTAATGGAACTTTTTTTTTACTGGTCAGTAATTTAAAGATAATTTTTAATCGTGTTTTTATTCCTTACTCTCTTGTGGTGATATTGAAGCTTGAGGTTGAATCGCAAGAGTTCCAAATCTTGATTGCATACGACTATCAGCACTACTTCTTCGCGATTCATAAGATGCATATCCATATTCCGAACTTTGTCGATTCAGACTATCGCGAGGATTTTGGGATCCTTCGATTGGACCTGGATGCATGATAAGAAGACCTAGGCCTGAATTGGTCTGTCCTGATAATCTAGCCGATGAAGATGGTGTACTTGGAATAGAATTTCGATTATCAGACTCTTCCGGGTTGAGTAGAGTTGATACATGAAGATTACTGGCTAAAGAACTATCTGAAATGGTTGTTAGTATATATTATGATTAATTAGAATATAGATATAACTAACGTTTACTCTGAGATTGAACCCATGCACCAGAATCTCTTGGTGGACCTTGATATTGTGAGCCATATGATGATTGTGATATATGGAGAGGCGCATTTCTCAAAGCGTTCAGTGAGTCTGTTAGGGAACTGATAGGTGGAAGAGCTTGTTGTGGTGATTGTCGATGTAAATGTCGTGATAATGGCGACGAGGCCATGATGTACGACAGGCTTTTAGATCAGCTAGCCGAGGTAATGAATATATTCTTGACCAAGCTGTTATCTAGTTCTATTTGGAATCGTCGCGAGATCTATATATGTATAACGAATGCGATATAGATGTAGTTGTTGTTGTTAGTATTTGACAGAAAAAGCACCAAATATTATAATAATAATTAAACGTCGAAAAAAAGCGAGACTTTTCCAGATGTGATGTATAGACTAGACTACACGCGAGATAACGATTGTAGCGGTAATTCGAAGTACAGTACTGTAGCGCAGAAGCAAGTCGCACGTTATTGTTGTTCACTATCGAGTGGGTGGGATGATTCGACCGCCTCGTGGCTTTTTGTGGTGGAGAAACGGCCGAGGATTAACGGTCCACCACGTTCTGTACCTTTTTTAACAAATCCCGTACTGTCGGAAAACTCAAAATGCAAACAAACTACAGTCGCAAAGATCGTCGATTTGCTAACGAGAAATGGATCGCGCTTTTTGATGGAAATAACCACCTTTTTTTCGAGTCTGTTTCACTGCATAAATTTATTGACAAATGATTGGATATTGATGATACGGAGTTGCAATCGTCCACCGAGCCAAAACAGTCAACTAGGTATGTTGTAAATTACGGCTCGCGCGCACGGTAGATTTTGGTACACCCAAATAATCAAAAAAGATCCGAGAAGCAAATAAAGTCTTCTGTAAAATGAAAAGGTTTAGGTCGTCAAACAATCACGTGGATTTACTAACTACTGTAATACAGAGGTCGTCGATTTGACTGTTGAAAGACAAGAAACTAGTGACAACAATAACATATTTACAGTACTGGTACAAACAGGAAATGATCAACAAGGTTTGGAGACGTTGGTGTGTCAAGTTCGGACAACTCCACACCGAATTGAATTATTGGGTCGGATTCAGGATCTCGGCTGGACTGGTTGACTTGTTTTGAAACGGCGCAAACTTTTTTGTGGGGTTTCTCACAAGTGCCGCACGGTCTTTCCGCTTTTGAAGAACCAAAAAGTTCGTACGGACCAGATCTGCAGATTCCCAAAAAGGATAAAATCTTCAGGAATACCTCGGTACGAAATCAGGTTCTTTGACTGGATGAACAGAGGTTTATTAAATAAGTGGAATAACCAATTTTCAATAGTCAGCAGATATTGAGTTATTTATTTTTCAGAAGTATAATCAAATACACAGATGATTTATTACTGTATAATTTCATTATACTATGAGACACAACCCGAGAGAAATGTGTCTTACACGTGGCAGCATGGTGCAACTAAACAAAAACAGGATGAAGTACGAAGTAGAAAGTCTTTCAACCATGTGGTCAAACACGCTTTTATGGTCTCGGCAAAAAACGTCTCGTTGTTTCCACGTGCAAAAACATATTATAAACCATGGATGAGCACGCATAAAATTCTTACATGTACATGATAATTATGTGGTGCGAGAATAGTGTGTTCTCAATAAGGTATTCTGCATACAATTCCAGAAACTTGTTATACTTGTGGATTTCAGCATCTATAAATTTACATGAGAGGTAGGCTTTGCCGTTTCTGTCATGTTATCGCTATGCATTTGCGATTGGTGATTAGATATATAAAGAGGGTTGTATTTTATATTCTCAATACAACCAATGTTTTTGTTCAATTGATTTGATTACTTTGATGTAATCATGTCTTAATGTTCGTGTTCTGTAGGTGCTTCATCTAATATCATATCTGTTCCGATTTCATGATTTGTCCAGTCGAGATGTTCTTCTGCAGGAGAATCTACTGATAACTGCTGCGGGCTTCCCTGCCGTGAAGGACCTCCAAAGGCATTACTTTGGTCAACATTAATTGGTGAATATTTTGGTGGAAATTCATTCTCTAGGTGTCCGGATCTACCACAAGCCTGAGCCCATGCCCCACCGAGATCAAAACTCTGCATAGTTGAGGGACAATTGAGACAAGTACATAAAGTTGACGCACAATTTGGACACGGAAACTGCTGCATAGGAGCTGCATTAGGAAACATGAATGTATCAAAGGTTTGCGGCGGTGTGGTGAGAGGCCTTGATCGTTGAGAGCAGCATGACTGAGAAGGCTGTATTGCAGGTATTTGAGCTTGTAACGAATCGGACATGAGCGTCGACGGTATCGAATTGATTGGAGAATATGTGATAAAAGCAGCCTGATCAAAGTGTGTATGTAATACTGGTTGTAGTTGATTTTGTGGATCAATGTGAAGACTGCTTGGTGAGATGCCAATGTCAGGAGTTATATTGACAATACCGTGAGCTATCTGTGACTGTTGAGCGGTATGCACTGCTGCTGAATGAGTAGCGCTTAGTGACATGATAGGAAGTCCAAAAACCCTAGCTTTTGGTAGGTTACGTAATGAAGGAGGTAGATCTGGATGTTGATCGGAAAGGGGAACAGAAGTGTCTGACGGACAACACGGACTAAGAGTCGGAGATTCAATTAGTTCAAAGTTGGCAGCGCCACTTTCCGCATATTCCAAAGCCTCTATACCGTCATACATAGTAATGGAAGGTATTTCACCATGAATGACTTGATCCCATTGCTGGCTAGTAGGATTACAACAAAGTGTACGTTGAGCCATACAATCGCATTGCGCGGATCTAGTATGACCACATTGTTTTGCAGGTCTTCCTGGATTTGGTCGTCTGAATACAACTCTTCCTCTATGCTTTTTGGGATCACATTGAGGAGCACGATGGCCATCAATGCATGTTTTGCTATTATTTAGCGTTAGCTTGGTCTTTCTGACTTGGATCACATATACTCGCCACGCAAATCTATACGTTTCACCGTTACGTTGGTTTTGTAATTTGATCAAGTCTCTACCATTCGAAGTGGAGATTCTAGGAGATTCGGCCACTGGTGAATCTGTCTCAGACATAACATGGGCCGGTCCTGTATTGAGTGCATATGGTTAATGATAAGCTATATAGTATGTACTGGAAAGCGCTGCACGGCTCTCTGACGTTGTGAATGCAGACATCTCATTGTCGTACACTAACGTTCACTTGGCAATCACACCCTTTGTTTGTTTTGTTATCCTTCCTGAAATAATAAGTTATGGCAATAATGATTTGATATCCGTCAAAGTCAGTAATGACGTTTGGTTTCACTTTTGCGAGTCATTTAGAAATTTTGAATCTTGCCTTTAATTATCGAGAAAGGCATTATTATGTTCTAATCGGTTATTAAAACAATGGGAGACCAATTAGACGAACAAGATCTTCCACGAAAGAGGGTTAGACTCGATGACAATGGTGAAACATCCGTCAATTCTGAAAATGGTGTTACCTCGCGTCATGATATCGATCAACAATTGGAGCAAGAGCGGAAATTTGGCATTTCAGCATTTGTCACGGATAAACCTGGCTTTGTTTGTGTATTGAAGCAAAGATACACTGACTTCTTGGTCAATGAGATACAACTGTCTGGACAAGTTGTCCATCTTGAAAAAAGTCATGAGAAGCCGAAGCAGCAGTCTTCTTCTTTGACGACCTCGTCCGGTCAGAAAGATGACAATGCCAATGTCATTATGGAAGAGAAAATATCACCGACTAAGCCTGCAAAAAGCCTGGAGTCCCAATCAGAACCTTCTAAACCAGAGAGTAGTGCAAACCCTCCCAATCATGTTCAGAATGAGAGTCCTAGCATATCTGATGATGATAAAGCTGTGCTGGCGGCGATTTTTGATGAAGAGACGGTTAAATTTACAATAACACTCTTTGGCAAGATCTTGGCACATCCCCATCGAAAGGCAAAAGATCATCCTCAGCATACCTCAAAGGCAGTTGATGATAAGCAGAATCGTACCGAAGCACATACTGCTGTAAGACGAATATTCAATGGTCGAATCGAGACCAGCACATTGGACGGAAATGTTATATTGATTAAAGCTTCAACACCTAACAGTGGACGACCAAGAGGAAATGCAGATTCTACATCACAACTTCGAGGAAAGGCAGCTTGGAGCGATTTAGGAGGAGAGTATCTTCATTTCACTCTATACAAGGAAAACAAAGATACTATGGAAGTCTTGTACTTTATAGCCAGTCAATTGAAGCTTCACATCAAAAACTTTCAATTTGCTGGAACGAAAGATCGTCGTGGTGTAACTGTGCAAAGGGTTTCAACATATCGTACCACTCAAGATAAAATCTCAAGTATAAATCCTCGATTACGAGGGTCTAGAGTATCTGGATTCGAGCATCATCACAAAGGACTAGAATTGGGTGAATTGGCCGGTAATGAGTTTACTATTGTACTTCGCGACTGTCAATCAATGTCTTTAGGGATTCCTTCACGATCTCTTTCAAGTACAATAGCTTCTGCAGTAGATTCTTTCCGTGAACGAGGCTTTCTTAATTATTTCGGCCTCCAACGGTTCGGGTCTTTTGCCATAAGTACGGATGAAGTTGGAAAGTTCATGCTTCAAGGCAATTTACAATCTGCAGTTGACTCTATTCTTGCCCTCCCAGACGCCTCATCTTCTTCTTCGGTAACCTCTCAAGCGAGAGTCTCTACAGATGATATCGCTCGTACCAAAGCTCTGACAGAATGGCACTCTACTCATAAATCATCTGCTACTTTACTTGAGCAATTACCGAGAAAGTTTCAAGCCGAATATGCCTTGATCAGACATTTAGGTCAAGTAGATCGAAAAACAAGCCAGATGAAGAATGCAAATGATTGGCAGGGCGCATTGATGGGGATAGCTCGTAATTTGAGATTAATGTACGTCCATGCGTATCAAAGTCGAATATGGAATGAAGTGGTTGGGAAGAGATGGGAAATGTATGGATCAACTGTAATAGAAGGAGATTTGGTAATTATTAATTCCGATACTACTACTACAAACGGACAACAAGACAAGTTTGTGATTAATAAAGATGATAATGGGGAAGAAGTTGACGAGCAAGGTGAAGTGATTGTTCGTCCTGCTATTCACGATAGTGCAGTTCCTGCAGAAGAAAAATTCATTAGAGCAAGACCTCTTACTAAAGAAGAGGCAGAGTGTGGAAGATTCACTATATTTGATGTCGTCCTACCATTACCTGGTTATGATGTTGTCTATCCTTCAAATGATATTAGTCAAGTATACCATGATGTAATGGGTAAAGCTGGACTTGATCCAAATGATATGAGAAGAAAGTGGAAAGATATTAGTCTAAGTGGAAGTTATCGAAAAGTAATGGCTCGAGCTAAAAAGGTTAGTCATGAAATTGTGGAATATGTAAATGATGATGAACAATTGGTCTTGACTGATCTTGATCGTCTAAATGGCAAGACGGAATTAAACATCAAAACGCCAGAAGGTGTAAAGACAAATACTGCTTTGGTGGTTAAATTACAATTGGGTAGTAGTCAATATGCGACAATGGCTTTGAGAGAATTGACGAATGGTGGTGCAATATCATATAAACCTGATTATGCTGGCCGATAATAATCTATACTGTCTGTACATATGAATATAATTTGATATCACCCATTCTATTCTTCTTTTGTTACATTTGATCACTGTTTACTTTTTTGCCGCCTTTGCAGCTTTTGCCAAATCATCCAATGCCTCGCGACGTTTGAATTTTGCATCAGCAATGACACCTACCAAAATATTAGAATTAAATTTGTTATCCCCATATCTGAAAGTCGAGAATATGATAGAAAACTCACCAGCATCAGCATCAGAAGAGAAATCTCCCGTCCATTCCACAAAAGTACTTCCTTCTTGTTCACCACTAGTGATTCCCCAACAACGAATGCTGCTCAAGACCGAACTATACGTCAGAGCTGGTTGAGAAGTAATGACCGAGTAAGTAATCGAGTGGGTAAGCGACTTTTTCATTCCCATGTTAGTAATTATTCAGTCAAGAAGAGAGGAAACAGTCCTACAGAGTGCTCTTCCATCTTCACCTCCAATACATGTCCATCTTTAAATGTCCACTTGACGATATCTGTCTCGGGACTAGCTCCCTTGACGGTTTCGGAAGATTGGAGGGCGCTCCAGAATGTTGCAAAGTCTTGCAGTTTGATTAAATGCCAGACTTGAGCGAGAGGGGCGGCAATGACGGCTGATTCGGAGAGGTGGGTGGAAGTTGGGATGCTAATTGTAGACATGTTTGGTTGTGGCAATTGATTGTGTTTCTCGACGGGATTTGAATATGTAGGTGGAAATGTTTCAAACGAGAAATGGAGTTTGTTAGGAACTTCCGGGCGGCACGACTAGTACCCCACAAAATTAGCCCATATGGCCGACGTCTTTGCGGAGCGTCTGAGGGCTTTTGGTTTGATTTTAAACTAGACCTGTCCAGCTACTATACTACTACTCAGTCTAATAACTAAAGGTGTGTAAAACTCTGGCAGTCTTAGTAACAGATTCTCTACATAGTATACTAAATGACTTGATAGATTTCACAAGAATCGCGCTATATAACATCAATTATTCAAACATAAACAACACCATAACTATCACAGCTTTTTGGCTGATTGTTAGATAATTATCATTACATCAAATTGATCAGTCTGCTAAGTACCTAACAAAACCGGCGTAAGTCACCAAATCTATGCTTGCTCGTTTCTTTTGTCATTTCCATAACTCTATCACTCATGAATTTATCGTCTTCTCCAACAATGATAGACGATCTCAGACAGGCTGCTTATGCTATCGCATGACTACGGCGTTATTTGTCACATCTTCTGCGAGACGGCTAAAACATACTTTATGGAGCGAGTGGAAAATGGAAGGATGATTGTGCATTTATGAAAATCTCGAAACTGTGCAACACAACAAATTCAAACTCCATACGCCCGATCAGAGGCACGCCATCGTCCGATCTGATTACGTCAAGCCAGCGTTATTGTTACCTTGATATGACTATTGTTACCTTGGTATGACTAGATTCGACTGGAAAGGGGCAAACTCTCTGTTCACAGCCTGCCTACCACGATCCACTAATGGTTAAAATTTTTCGCAGACTCTGAAACCCCCCGTGCCTCTGCCCTTACCATCCTCGGTAACGTGAGTCATGACACCGCAAAACTTGTTGTGGTCGGTGCTGGAAACGACGCGTATGGGTCCCGGCGGCAGCTGCATGTCCTTGGAAAGGCCCTTCTGCCAGGAGCGCTTCAGCTTGTCCTCGAAAATTGGATACTCCAGGAGCGTCACATCGGGCTTCCTGCAGGCTGAGTAGAAATTCAGGTTGTCGAAGTTGCCATACACATGTGGGTAGCCTGGTGTTGCTGTCAGCTGTGGACTGGGTACTCATTTGGCAAAGGGTCCCATGCCGCTTGATACACTCATGTCGGTCCCGCCCTTGCCAGCTTCCATTCGTGCTCTAGAGTCGGTTACTATATATGTGCGCTTGTCGGTCGTGCATCTCCAGCGCTATTGGAGTTGTTAATAGATGTTTGATTACAATTCTGGCGAGCGTTCATACTCCGTGGGGCAAAAGTGGAAATCTTCCGGACTCAGGAACAGGGTTTGCAGAAGTCATAGCAAAGGCACAGCACATGGCAAGTATATAGTAGAAGAACATGTTTTATGGTGATTGTTCCGAGTATGTGATTGGCCGTGGTCGATGATAAAGCTGCAACTGGATTGGAATTGGTATTGATGTTAGTGTTGATTTTAGTGTTGATGTTGATGAGTGATTCCAAAAACAGTGGCCTCAACGACGCTCTTTGTACAAACTGCTGTCGCCAAAGAAGCATAGTAGCATTGCCATGCTGCGGAAACCGAACATGCTCGGAGTCGGGGCTGTAACATCATGCACGACCGCAATCCGTATGTTTGAAAATACGACATGATCGCTCTCCCGATTCGCACAGCCGCGAGCAGCTGCGGTTTTGATAATACAATAACAATAACATAGCCGACCAAATGCGCACAGATTAATTATAGAAACAATCAAAGCCAGACCTCACTTACTTATACCATACCATACCAGAACACGATAAAGTACGATCCCCGCAAAGCGAAGCGTGGCTGATTTCTTGAGGGTGGGCTGAGCTTGTGTATGCCTGTCTTGGCATTATAAATTTGGAACACCGTGTGGCGTCTGACAAGCTGAGCTTTTATCGAGTTCATATAAACATGTAGGCACCAATATCATTCTCTTTCACACGTATTTCTAGTCACGAAATAATATTTCACCATCTTCATTGCCTTTTTTCTATTTTTTTTCCGTTACTTCTGTGGAAAATACCAAATCAATCAGAATCTCGGAAAGAACCAAGAACCAGAAAAACAAAAAACAATGGCGCTTGAAGACCCGCTCCCGACCACCGCGGAAGCGATGCAAAAAGTTCTTGAAGATTTAACCCGATCCGATGACTCAATCACACCAACAGCGGCTACACAAAGTATCGACAAGATCGTGCACGCCGCCATCGCCGCGCAGATCCAAGAAGCCAAAGATGACCCCGCCAGGACTCAGAACGTGGGTAACCCGGACGGCATTATCTGGGAACTGTGGGAGCAAGTCTGCGTCTCGGCGACGCACACGCGCGAGGGCCAGCGCCTCGTCGAATTCCTCTCCGAGTTGCAGAAGCTGCCCAAGCACTGCGTGCTACAGCGGACGGACTGGAACGCGGATGCGGATGCGGATGCTGAAGGCGAGAGGAAGCCGTGGGAGATTGAGCTGTGGACGCGTCCGGCGGACATTGGCGCGCGGCCGCTGAAGGAGTGGCTCTGGGAGTTTGACCAATGTGAGTTTTTACACAGCGTGTACTAAACCCGCCACGACCTTTTGCATGCGCTTGATTCCCTAACTGACGCCTTTTTTTTGAACTAGCACACTTCCTAGACATGGCGGACCTAGAACTCCCAACTCCAGGCAGCACGATCCGCCAGCAGGCGCGCAATTACAACGCCTTTACCGCGCGACTCATGAGCTCAGACGTGTGCCATAGTACCGCGCTTGACAGGAACGCCACTTTGGCGCTACAGAACGCGCTGGAGCCGGATCGACAAGCCTCGCACGTGCGCCCGCGGATGATGGACCCGGACTGTCGTGCTGGACACGTGCCTGCGGCGGTTGAATGGATGCGGTACGCTGCGGGGCCGATTTGGAATGCCGTGCAGGAGGGGCGTTTTGTCAAGAAGAAGTACGACAAGAAGGGTAACGAGAAGCCCGATTTGGCGGTTTCCGGGATTCAGCGATGGGAGGGCTGGAAGCGGGAGTTTGGCGAAATTGCTGCAGACGAGAGGTATGCGGAGGAGATACGCTTGCTTTGTGGTGAGGCAGTGGGTTTCATGAGCGCGGTTGACGGGCATGGTGCTGAAAGTGGTGGACATTAATAAAATGGCTGATTTGTATACTAAGTTAGAGTATAACAATTGTATCTTGCTGTTGTCAGTTTCGTGATTCTATTATACTGATTGTGCATTACACATCGTACTTGTTATCCGAAAGGACTTTCCCTTGACCTCTTCCTAGATATAGAACCGCACTGCGTAAATCTCATCAACTTGTTCACATACATTAAGTATCACTATACCAAATGTGATTCAAGTTTAAGAATCTTCCTCCTCCACCAGAAAACGTCTAATACTTCCCCTTGACCATCTCAGTGACCTCACCAACGCCAAGGTCCTCCGATATAACACAGTTTTATAAAATACTAGGAATAGCTATAACCAAAGCTTAAAGGAAGGGCTTACTAAAAGTAAAAAGCGGAAAAAGAGTAGGAAGACTATTAGAATAAGGAGATTCAAAGGACTTAAGCCAAGTACTATCAATAGCTATGTTGATATTTATATAATGTGCAATAGATAAGTTATGTAGCATTGTTCTAGAATATGAATTTTAGTCGTTTATTATTTTAATTAATATTGCTTGAAGGCGGGGCTCGGTAGCAAAACTTGGGGTCAGATTTTTGTCTGCTCGGCTATAGTTTCTCACATTATCAATCGAGGAGCAACAATTTGTAAAATGTATGAGAAGACGACATTGTAGAAGAGATTAGACCAACAGAGGTGTAGGAATATGTCAGACGATGGAGGAGAAGTTGGAGACTTATTTCAAGAACCGACCGATTATTATGAAGAACCAAAACCTGCGACGTATTTTGATCACACTTTTGCAAATGGTAAATCTTTAAAATTACGGCTAGTTGGACAAAATCCATTATGGGTATGTATAGTATAAGTATCGTTATGTTTCAAAATGTTTAATTAATTCAAGGGACACATGTTATGGAATGCTGGCAAGGTCATTTCAGACTATCTTGAACAAAATGCGGCAGAATTGGTCTATGATAAAACCATTCTCGAACTTGGCGCTGGAGCAGGACTTCCAAGTATGACATGTGCGATGCTTGATGCCAAGACTGTAGTTGTAACAGATTATCATGATAGCGCGCTTGTTGAGAATCTACAGTTCAATGTAAGCGCCTGTAAGAAGATCAAACCTGATGCAAACTTATTTGCAAAGGGATTGGTATGGGGAGGTGATTTGACACAAATAAAGTCTTGCATTACTACCGACTCCACAAAAAGTTTCGATCTTCTGATTCTCGCAGATTTATTATTTAATCATTCAGAGCACGCAAAACTCGTAAAAACGGTCCAAGAAGCTCTCAAAAAAGACAAGTCTGCAAAAGCTCTGGTTTTCTTCACTCCATATCGACCTTGGTTGTATGAGAAAGATATGGCATTCTTTGATCTTGCCAAACAGAATGGCTTCAAAGTTACAAAGATTCTTGAGAAGTTAATGGATAAGGTTATGTTTGAGAATGATCGTGGTGATGAGACTCTTCGTAGAACGGTTTTCGGGTTTATACTCGAGTGGGCGCATGTCATTTAAATGCTTTGCCGATATTGGCAAAATACTCTCTGTCAAAAGACCTGGCATATTTTTGATTCAATCTTCGAATGCAGCAGAAGCATAACGTAATTATCCAAGAACGTCTGATTCGAGTGGGAGATCCTGACCGAGATAATGCTACTCGCGAGTGATACAGTCCGATGATCAAAGACCGCACTCGATCGTGTATATAATGACAGGGTTGGAGAATGGCTTTCGACCATTAACGCAATGATGTAAATCCGAGGCAAGATGAAATCAGACTTGTATATTAGTCGTCAAAATGTCAAGATGGCTTATGGGTGGATCATGTATAGAACCGAGATCCTTAGTAGTAGTTCGCTTTCGTCATGCCTGAGAAAGCTTTTGACGCCGACACGTTGAACCGACGCAGATATCTTATTTTTTCAAGCAGATCTTCTCTTTTATACCAATCTTAGTCTCTCTTCATCCGTCGTCGATTCAATCTCCCGTTGTTGAATCTCTGCTCTTTTCCTCTGTTTTTCATCCTCCCTTTCCACCCTCTTTTCCTCCTGTCTCAATATCTGGTCAATCTTCTGTCCAACTCCCAAATCCTGTCCCTTATCCACCCCTTCGTTATTTCTAGGTATAAAATCTTTGTAACCATTTGATCTTAATAACTCTTTCTTCTTCTCCTGTTCCAATTCAAATCCACTTATCATACCATCTGCACTGCGATGTAACGTGTATGGATTCTGACTCGCATATCCTACTATCTGCACCCTCGTCACATCTGTAGTCATATCACATAACTTTTCAAACCCATTTCGTGCCTCGCCATGCTCTCTTAGAAAATAGTCTTTTTTACCGAATTTGTTATCCGTCTATATCAATTGTCAAGACTAAATATAGATATAGAAAGTTTGACGAAACTTACAGTCCACCATTGTACGCGTATAGAGCCAGGCTCCACATCAGGTACATAATCACCCGTCCAAGCTGTTGAAAGATGACTTGTGAAGCGGGATATTGTGTTGATTAAGAAATTGGATTTTGCGTTGGGATCAGAATCGAATATTACTATAGGACATTCCTCGGAAGAGTTATAATTTAATAACGATAGCATTGTATCAGTATAACAATATCGTGTAAAACAAATATGCTGTTGTTGTTGTTGGTGGTGATGTTGTTCTTAGAACTCAAACTTTGCTATCGTTGTCAGGGGAAAGTATGTTTGATGTGAGACTTGGAAAGGAAAGTTTGGCAAGGCAAAGTATCAGTCTAGACGGTACATCTTCTAAATACTAGACATAGTAGAGACTAGGGGCGTTTTGTTTTCATATATTCAATGGCACACTATCAATGACGTTCTTATTTTATACGGTAAGTGATAAATAAAGAGCGAGAATCCACAGACTCGAAATTTCATTGCATTTGTTTCTCCTGTATTTTTTATATCTTTAACAGCAGAGGCTGAGTGACTTCAACTATGTTGACTAAAGACGTGGGTAACAGCGTGATAGCCCAACCTATATCATTTCAATTCAATATAGACAATGCCAGCTTTTATGCTTTCACATCTTCCGAGGTAACTTATATAAAAAGACTATAAATAACATGAAACTAATGGCGAGCACATTAAGCTCCACTCTACGTGCAAGATTGATAATCAAGTCAATGGTCCTGCTTTTGCTGTAAATTACAGTGACTTAAAGCAGGCATTCTCAACCGAAACTTCATATGTCGAATCGATAAACAGATTATGTGAAATTGATGGACATGAATCTTCTTATTTCTGTGGTCATATTATAATCACCCAAACGCCTAGTCTATCAACTCGAGATTCACAGATATTGCTTTCGTTGCAATCATCAAAATTTAATTCTTCTCATATAGCAGAGTGCGACTTGAGCGGACCAGTTTATATCCGTGACGGGCGGATATATGAGGTCTTGGAATTACATGCAGATATACAAGAAGCCTTTTCACTAGCCACGGTATTTGGGAAAGACGGGTAATTATGCCTGCCAAACATGAACAATTCACATATCAACCTAATATACAATTCGTACAGATTCTACCCGTTAAGTGCTAGTGATGGCAAGAGACCAATGATTGGAGTTCCATTAAGATCAAAACATGAATGTGGCAAATCTACAAAACCACTTTGTAAACTTCGTGTCTCTATCAAGGACAATATTGATTTAAAAGGAGTCAAAACGTCACTATCAAGTCGCGCTTGGGAAGAGCTCTATCCAAGCAAAAACACTACAGGCTCGTCAATACAAAAATTACAGGACCTTGGGGTATCTATTGTGGGTAAAACAAAGCTTTCCCAATTTGCCGAAGTCGAGACGCCTACGGCTGATTGGGTTGATATTCACTGTCCGTTCAATCCAAGAGGTGATGGCTACTTGATTCCGGCTTTAAGTACGTCTGGTGGAGCCGCTTCAGTAGCAGCATATGATTGGCTCGATGTTAGTATTGGGACAGACAGTACGCTTCACTTACCATTTTCCATCTTTGCAAACGTACTAATGTTGTTTGCAATCAAGCTGCCGGAAGTTTGCGAGAACCTGCAGCTATACAAGGTTTATTTGGTCTAAAGATGACACATGGAATCCTGCCTGCGGATGGTATAGTTCCACTAGTTTCGTATGATTGTTCATCGATACAACACGTGCATGTCCACAGACTAATGAAATTACGTAGCCAATTAGATAGCCTAGGCTTTCTTACCAGAAGTATACATATCGCCAAGATGATGGCTGATGCTTGGTTACCTGAGACAAATGTCGCAGTTGACTGGAAGGTAAGTTTTTATAATAATGATAATTATCCATAAACACAACTAAATTGGCGAATAGCCGAAGAAAATTGTTTACATTGTTGATTACTTGCCTAAGAGCAGCACTGCAAAGGAATTGTTCGAAACATTTATGAAATCCTTTGAACAATATCTAAATATTGAGCGTACGGTTGTCGACTTGAATGAGCAATGGCTTTTGGATGATCCATCAGACAACAATCAGTCATTGAGCAAGTATATGGGCGAAGTAAGTCGTCAGAAACCCTCTGATTCCCTCCGACTGATGATTGTTCCCTAGACTGCGACTATGGACATTATGAAGCACTATGAACTTTGGCATAACACCGAAGCGTTTCGCCATGAATATCGTCAAGTTTTTAAAAAAGAACCATATGTTGATCCACCGATTAAGTGGAAATGGTGAGTTTGCCCATCGATGGGTATTATGATATTAATGTAATATTTTTAGGCAAAACGGACGTAATATTACAAAAGAACAATATGAAGCAGCGGTTGAAAGGAAAAATGTATTCAAATCTTGGTTCATAGATCGAATTTTAGATCCTGACACGATCATCGTGACATATCTCTCTTCCGAGGAGCCTTTATACCGGGATGTTTATACGAGGTAGACTAGCAAACACACTATATTGCTTGCAACTTTTCTGACGAGATATAACAGCGGCGAAATGGCATTGGACCGTGATTGGATGAGGAATTACATTGCCTCAATGTCTGGGTGTCCAGAGCTCATGATTCCGAGTGAGTCTATTACCAAGAATATCGTAGCATTAAAGCTCATATTTCTTGACAGTTGGTCAAATACCATACAAATCTCGTAATACCGGAAACAGCGAATGGTTACCTGCAGTAGCCGCAATTTCTGGGTATCCTGGTAAGCAGGCCATGATTTTAATTTCTGCCTAAATAGGTTCTAATCAAAGCTTGTAGGGTACGACAAACCTATGACCAACTTTGTCGCCAATCTCCTTTCGCATACAAATCAGCCGCAGATTGTCCTGACGGGATCCAAAGCGTTTGATGTTTGATCAAACGCAGGTCACATCATCCCTTGGTATGATCAAATGAAAGCCTCAATATATTATGCCCAATTCGATCTTGTTCAGCGTTTCAGGTAAAGTTATTCCATCTTGGGTTGAGGTTTTCATATCAACGGATCTATCATTTGAAAATAAACAGCTTGACAAACCATTGTGGTATGACATCAGCTTTGAGGTATTTGTCTGCATTCTTTCAAGCCAATATGTAAAAGGTCTTTGACAAAGAATTGTCGCATAATGAAAACTACCGGAATGTCATTCTTGTCAAGGGGAGTTGATGATGGGAAAACCTCCAAGTGTGAGGAAATGCGAATATTTTCAAAAGATATAGAGTGGGGCTTTTGCATTAGCAAGATGCGAGCATCATTATTTATAGTAGTATAAATGCAGGCATGTTTCACTTCTAAGACGGATGCTAGACAGGTTGCATTTCAAATAATGATGTTGTTCGTTTATCGGCGAAAGGGGAATTATATAATGCAAACAGACTTGATAGACTTATCCCATAGCATCTGAGTATTTCAGTCACTTCTTTCCATTCACATATCTACCTATTTTAGTCGTCCACTTCTTTGATTTATTCTATTTTAACAGGATTGTTCTCAATAATTTTAGAGTCAATTTTGAGAGTCTCTGTTTTTATGTCCGTACAATCTTGTCATTCACATCACATATTAGGTATAACAATTATGTGACACATCCATGAACGTCTTTGAAATTGGACAAAGACTATCCTATCGCGGAGAACTATGCACCGTGAGATATCAAGGTGCAGTTGATGGCAAGTCAGATTCATATCTGGGCGTAGAATGGGATGATGACACACGAGGAAAACATGATGGCAATCATCAACGTAGATACTTTAAATGTACGTCTATTCACATAGGAAATGCTGTATGATCGTCCTGTTAGATGATTAAACATGTCACATAGGTCGCAGTGATTCCAAGACATGCGCATCTTTCCTCAAAGATAATACCGTCTTTGATGATGTACAAAGCCCTTGTGAGGCATTACAATCGAAATATGCATCGTCGACACATGAGGAAGAAGTCCCCGTCATTATAGGAGGGAAGTTGGTAGAGCAAGTCGGGTTTGACAAGATTCGTCAACAACAAAGTCAACTTGACGAGTTGAAGATTGCTATTCTTGATCATTCAAGGATTTATGTAAAGTCTTTGCATCATGGTCAACAAGGCAAAGATGATCAATCACTAAAGAAGACAAGCTCGAACATTGTCAAGCTCGATTTGGGGTATAATCTTCTATCTGACTTTAGTCAAATCGAGCAAATCATTAATGGTCTTTGCCATTTAAGATTTCTGTCATTAGAGTAATTCCCCTCTGAATCAATTTGTAATGAGAGTGTACATCTAATGGTGTATATTAGAGGCAATCGATTCAGGTCATTTACTGGTCATCAGTGTTGGGACAATGTCACGGAGTTATGCCTTGATTACATGGCTCTTACTTGTCAAGAGGTATATATATAATATCGCTATGACTAATTATATCTGTGGTATGCTAACGTATATTCAGCTCTTCAATCTTCTCAAACATTTTCCTGCTCTTCTTTGTCTAAATGCAGCAAATAATATGCTCATCAGAAATGACGAGATGGAGCCCTTGAACGAGCGAATGCCGGATCTGGGATTTTTACGAGAGCTGCATCTTCAACGAGATGGTCTACAGAAATATTCAGAAGTAATTACATTTTGTACTGGTGCTAATGCCCTTCATACTCTCGATTTGAACGGAAATAACATTGGCATGGAAGAGCTTTCCAAGGACAATAAAAAATGGAGATTTCCTTTGACTATTTCAAAGATTGATTTATCGTTCAACAACATCAGCGACTGGCGTAATATTGACTCGTTATCAGAGATATTCCCGGGTTTGGCTGAGCTATTACTGACTGGAAATCCTATCTATGAACAGCAATATAGATCACCAGGACGACCATTCTCAAAGATAGAGATTTCAATGCTGGTAATAGCAAGACTTCCTCGTCTAAAGTCTCTAAATCATACCATTATATCTGACAAGGATAGATTAAATGCAGAGACATTTTACTTGATGATTATTGGTCAAGAATTGTCACGTCTGCCTGACGACTGTCCCGCATCCACAATAACGTCTTTACATCCTAGATATACGGCTCTTTGTAATGAATATGGCGAACCTAGTATTATCAAGTCATCACACACTAAACATGATCCAAATTCCATCGCTGCAAGGTTGATCAACGGTCATATAAAATCATCTGACTCTCATGACAACAATCAATATGACGGAATAATTCGAATTCCTCAAACATTTTCTCTTTATAATGTGCACGGACTGCTAAGTAGAAGATTAAACTTGTCCTACACTTTATTCAATCTGATTTGGGAAACTGGTGAGAAAGAACCACCTGCTTATATCATTGCCAAACGTAAGGTTGTGGAAGAATGGAATTCGGATGATGAATTCGATTGTGAAGGAGATGACATGAATAATGATTGGGTCGATCGAGAAGTAGAGCTCAAACCTAGTACAAGACCGATAGGAACTATAGTAGATAAGAAGGATATTATCATCAGGATTGAAAAGAGGTCGTGAGAGCACAATCGTATCATATCTGTATATACTTTTTTATATCTGTACATATTCTAGATTTCAATCCATATAAATAGTCCTTGGTGTCTTTAATTTGTCTCTTTAATGTACAGTCAGATCCTCCAACCCTTTCTTTACAATTTGTACAACATGCTCTTCACCATCGTCTTCTTCATCTTCATCAGCTATCTTTCCAGCTAGACCTCTCTCCCAAAGTTCCTTTCCAGTTAATTTCTTTTCATCCTTTGACGATCCTCCACCACCTCTTCCACCCCTTTTCTTCAACTCATCTTCCAGTTCCTTTTCTTTCTTCAATCTCTCTTCTTCCATCTCTGCTCTGAACCGTTCCCGCCACGCCATCCAAGATTCTTTATCGACTTTTAACCCTTCGAATTTCCGATTCTCTTCTTCTTCCGCTTTTGTTCTTTCTCGATCGACAATGTCCTGCACAGCCGCTATTCTTGTGCCGATCAATTCCTCAGCAGAGTCTTTGAGAGAAGAGATCAGCGTGTATATCATGGCGATACCGATGTTCTCAGCTATGACGGGTTCGAGAGAATTCAAAAGGAAAGATTTGTCAGAAGAAATGTCGAGATGGACATGTTTGGGATGGAGATCTATCGGTGCAGGATGGATGTCGAGATCGGGCGGTATATCGGGGTATGAAGAGGGGTAGGAGACGGAAAGGAGAAGTGCTGGCGGAGCGGGAGTAGGGGTAGATTCGTCGTCTGAAGAAGGAAGGTCGAGGAGAATAGTCACTGTGTAGGAAGAGGGTGATATGTCGTTGATTTCGTCGGGGAAGATTGACGAGAGAACTTCTCGTTCTTCCGTCTGTTCTTCTATACCCATTTTGTGTTATTGTATTTCATCAGTCATGGTCGGTCATCTATCTTTCTTGTGATGTGAAGTGGATTGTAGACATGGCGGAACACGGACCGATCTGGCCGACGTATGGGATATTTTTTTTGGATAATCTTCACTTCCATCATCATATAGCAGAATAAAAGTGGTAGAACACAGACAAAAAGAATGGCAAAAACAAAGACCAAAACAAATACCAATACGGAGCACTCTGTCGATAATAACAAACAGAGTGCTGAAGAATTATATTCCCAAGCTCTATCCTCAATCGAACAACTAGACTACTCATCCGCGTTGAATCATGTCGAACAACTTCTCCAAACCCTCGATCCTTCTATTCTACCATACATTACTGAAACCGATATAAAAAACATAACCACCCCTCCCTCGAATCTCCTTATCCTATCCGCTCTCCCTGCAATAAATCTCCTCGGCGAGATCCACATCGCTCTCGGCTCCCCCCTCTTGGCTCAAAAATCCTTCCTCTTCGCCACGACACTGGACCCCGACGGCACCGTCTCCGAACTCCAAGGCGGCGGCGCCGAGAAATTCCTCTGGCTCGCACAACTAAGCGAAGTCGGAGGCTGGGAATCCGTGCGCTGGTTCGAAAAAGGCGTCAAAGTGCTGAAAAACCAAATAAATACTCTCCAACAAACGGCGTCGGGGACCGAAGAAGACGTTCTGAAAGATCTCATGGTGGAGGATAAAAAAGCCAAGGTCGCGGATGCGCTGTGCAGCGTGGCGGAAATCTTCATGACGGATTTATCGTGGGAAGACGATGCCGAGAACCGCTGCGAGAAGCTGGTCATGGAAGCGCTGGTCTATGTCCCCGACAGCGTGGCTGCGTTGCAAACCCTCGCGTCGGTAAGGTTGTCGCAGATGAGAGTCGAGGATGCACAGTCGGCACTGAGGAGAAGTATGGAGCTGTGGACGGACTTGGACCCGGATGAAGACGACGTGCCTGATTTCGCGACGAGGGTTAGTTTGTCGAGATTATTGATGGAGGCGGAATTGGAAGACGAGGCAATGGTTGTTTTGGAACGGTTGGCTTTGGAAGACGATACGAGCGTCGAAGCATGTTATTTGGGGGGGTGGTGTTTACATCTTTTAGCTGGAAAAGATGGTGATAAAGTAAATGGTGGAGACGGAGAGAAGGAAGATATGGATACTTTACATGCTAGTAGGAAATGGTTGCTGAATACAATCAGATTGTATGATTTACAACAATATGAAGATACGAATTTACGACAACATACGGATGAGTTATTACAGAATTTAGAAAAGATATTAGGACCTGTGGAAGAAAAGATTGGAGAGGATGAGTATGAAGAATGGTTGGATGAAGATGCTAGTGAGGATGAAGACATGGCCAATACATAATCATACCTTTAGTCATGTAGCATTGTTTTTTATTCTTGATATTAATTCACCATGGCACGATAACTGTGTATCATTCAGAGAGTATTCGTATCATTAAGCATTGTTTTTATGATTGCCAGAACTTTGCCGGGACGATATTTCTAAGCATATACTTGATTCGTATCATGTATCATGGAACAATGGCATCTCTTCAGATCAACTATCATCATGTGAATTTGTTTGGAATATTGATTTTTTGAATTGTGCTTTTTACGACATTATTTTCATGAAATAATCTTTCCCTCATTCTACCATTTTTTTATCCACCTTCTATGATAGATACATTGATACTTCACACCACATTTAAACAATCACATTCTCATCAATCGAATAGAACAAAGATTCTCATGTTTCTCATATTTAGATGGATAAGAAAATGATTATTGACAGATTTTTATACATTTTCCACTCTTTTAATTAATCAAATAAACTTATGCCTGTTGTAATAAAAATTCGTCAGCGTCTCCCTTTATTGATATGTGTTTTTATAGAGGATATAAATTACCTTTACAGCAAAGTTTCTCTGAGGGAAATGCATCTGTCTCTTCTTCTGCTTTTCAGAAACCAAATTGGCCTCGTGATGTGAAAGTGCTCGTCGCATAGCTCTAGTTTTCTTTGGGCGGAGATCGAGAGGCATGTATTTCTTGTTCTTGTAGAATATCCTTAATTGTGATCGTTGGTTGATGTTGATGATTGTAAGGACACGAGCGATTGATTTTCTGACATCGTGGCTATAAAATCGAACAAAGTTAATAAATCATCCCATTGAAATAGTTCTATTTTGATGGTTGGTTGTGCATTACATTCTGTTCAATTTTGACGATGCTCCTCCTGCAATCTTTTGTGTTCTTAATTGAACTAATTCCGTCTTGAGCTCTTCTAATTGCTTTTTAAGACTTTCTTTGTCTTTTCCCCATAATTGAGATGCTTTTACTTTGTGAATGGTAGACTGTTGATTATGTGTTAATAATCATGACATTATGATAATGATTATGGTGGTATATACTAACCATTATGATATGATGTTGTCGCTGGGTATTGGCGATATTGAATTATTAATTACAAGTACGATTTTCGATAACTCTCGTTTTGTTGGAAAAAAACTTGTGTTGAATGCCAAGAATTGTTCATTTCTCCACCTTTATTATTATCAATATCAATTAGCGTCCGTGTTCTGTCTTCCGAAATATAGCCGGATCTTTTTCTGACATGGACCAAACCTTGTTCTTACAGAATGTGTGGGGTAGAGTTTCATACAAGTGTTTGTTGACGACAATGGTGTATTATTGATGGACAACTTTGATGAATAAAACATTCAATAATCATGGCTTTACAGACAGGTAGTTGGGCACAACTACGGCAGCAAATACGATCTTTAGAATCTCAAGTCAGCCGATTCTTCGCTACCAAAACTTATTCAATGATAGAACTAATTTACGAAAGACAGAGAATCTATTCCATACATATTCCCAATTCGCTTCAGCTTCTTCCTTACCAATAGAACCAACAGCAGAAGAATTACAGATAGAAAAAGATATTCACAGCATCTTGTCCCAAGTCAGTTTCTCCCCTATAAATTCCTTTTTACCCCGGAATTGGTTGTTAATGGAGTGTAATAACAGCGAGAAGATGTTCTCTCCTCATTAAGTCGACAACTCGATTCCGAACCTCTAGCCTCTCAATCCGCTGTAAAATCCTCGCACATCTCTCTTCATAAATCTTTACTCGCGCAACATAACACAACCTTGTCGAGGATTAAATCTGATATAAGTTCCGCAAGAGATAGAAATAATCTCCTGTCATCAGTCAGGAGAGATATTGCGAGTTCGAGACGGGCGAATGGAGCTAATGCAGAGGCTGAATACATGTTGGACGAAAGGTCTAGGCTGGATAATAGTCATAACATGGCCGATGGAGTTCTCAGTCAAGCATATGCTGTTCAGGAGCAATTCGGTTTACAAAAAGAGGCTTTGACAAGAATACACAACAAGATTACCGGAGCATTAGGACAAGTACCAGGAATTAATGGTTTGATGGGCCAAATTGGTGGAAAGAAAAGGAGAGATGGTATAATACTGGCTTCTTTTATTGCATTTTGTTTTCTCATGTTCTGGTTTTTCATGTGATAAATATATAACGATGTGTATGATTACAAAAAATGTTAATAATATTCAGTATATGATTATATGACGGAATATCTACCTGTTGTAGGAGCTCTAGCTTCCAACTCTGATGCTGCAACTGTGGCTTCTCTAAGTAATCTTTGTAATTCTCTTACCGCAGTTGTAACTTGTAATTCGGTATCACCTTCTACAAGCACGTTCATCTTTGGCAAAGCATCTGGACCTCTTTCTTCACCAGCCTTGTAAAATCGTCCTTTGGTAGTAATACTAACTCCAGTCGATTCCAAAATCTTGGCCACATTTGTTCTATTTGTGACAGCCCATCTAGCTTTTTGAGGAAAGTCGTTAATTTCAAGTTTATAATGATATTCACCAGCATCTGGACCCCGATTGTCAATGCTAGCACCTGATCTAGCTGTACCTTGAGCCCCAAGTCGACTATTAATCAGAGCTGCAGCTGCTGCGGCACGGTCAAGCCTACTTGCTCCTCCAACGTTCGATGCTGGCGCTGCCGGTTTCTCATACTTTTCAACCTTAATCTCACCATCAAGATCGATACCTTCGGGTATACCAGATATTCGTGTGGGCGCAGCTGGAGTTGTTGGAGTAGGAGTAGGGATTGGATCGCTACGAGCAATGACCTTGATCGGTTCCTCACTAGCAACTTCAGTCTTTTCCTTCTCTCCTTCTTCTACACCAACTTCTTCGTTTCCATATGCTCTTCGTTGTCTATTAAGTTCCGCATTGTGCTGAGCATCCAATTTCTCCAAACCCTTTCCACCAAATCCAGATCCATATCGGGTTTCCGTACCTGATTTTAGTTTTTCTTGAAAGTCATCAGCCATTTTTTGGACATCCTCAGGCACTGCTGTATCGCTTTGTACCAAAGCCTTGACAATGTCCAATGTATATCTATCTTGTCCCTTGCTTATAAATGTGACGGCTGTTCCTTTATTTCCAGCTCTTCCAGTTCTACCACATCTATGAACATAATCTTCAAGATGACTTGGCACGTCGTAATTAATGACAAGTGTAAGTTGTTTTACATCAAGCCCTCTAGCTGCAACAGATGTAGCCACCATTACCGGTACATTTCCAGCCTTGAAATCATCTAGAGCCGCGTCACGGTCAATTTGTTCTCTACCGCCGTGAACAGAAACGCAAGGATATCCAGCTTTTTGTAATTTCCCAAGTAAAACATCTGCTGTCTCTTGGCGTTCTACAAATAGTAACGCTCTTCTATCATCATCAGCAGCAAGTTCTTCACCTATTAGTTTCAGAGTTCTATTCAATTTCTCGTCCTCGTCTACAATTTCCACTTTTTGAGTTATATCTTGTGGAACGACACTACGTCCACCTACAGTAATTTGAACAGGCTTGTTCAATTCTTTCCTGGCAAGACCTTCCATCTTTCTAGGAAATGTTGCCGAAAACAAAACACATTGTTTGTCAGGCCTGATATTACTCAATACCTTTGTAATTTGAGGCTCAAATCCCATATCAAACATTCGATCAGCTTCATCCATGACAACGTATGTGACTCTCTTCAAATTTATGACACGGCCTTGATTTGCGCTTAAAAGATCAATCAAACGACCAGGAGTACATACAACAATCTCGGCTCCTCGTTTAAGAGCTCCTATCTGTTCTGTAATGGGAGCACCACCAGACGCACAAACCGCTCGCATGTTGAGCGCTTTCAAATAAGGTTTACATTCACGATGAATTTGTGTTGCAAGTTCTCGCGTTGGGGCCATGATTAATCCAATTGGACCCTCCATGTTTTCCAGTGGTCTTTGGTCTTTGATATGTCTAAACATTGGTAGTAGAAAAGCTACAGTTTTGCCAGATCCAGTCTTGGCTACTCCTATCACATCTCTTCCACTCATGATTGCAGGTATTGCTTGTGCCTGGATACAAGTCGGCTTTTGGAATCCTAAATTTCTGATAATCTCCAAAGCCTGAGATCCAAGTCCAAATTGTGCAAATCTTTGGACTGGTTTTGGTACATTATTTCCTTGTACCTTTATGTCATCCAGCTCAAATCTAAGCGATCTAACATCCTCTTCACTCATGTCTTGTAGTTCGAGTGGTTCAGTATAAAAACTCTTTCTAAAGGGCTCATATTTCATTTTACTGTGATCAACTGTTGGTACTTCCTTCTTTTTCTTCTTTGTTGTCGTAGCCAAAATATCATCATCATCTCCAACAGCATCCATGATATTGTCATCAACATCAAATGTGATTCCCGTCCCAGTAGCCTTGCTTGTTTTTATACTCGAATTTGGATTTTCAAGTCCATCCATAAAAGCATCTAGTGGATCCAGCTCTTCTTCATCTTCCATGATGACCTGGTCTACGTCTCGCATTATGTTATCCTCAGGTATAGCCAAAGTTTGGGGCTCCTCCACTGTAGATGTCACTGCCGCTGCTCGTCGCTCTGCTGCAGCTCTCGCCGCTGCTGCTTGCTCTTCCTCTGTTCCTCCTTCAAAATCTAAATCTTCAACGTCGTCAATTGCGCTATTGTCGACTGCAGTATTGACTTCTGCCATCGGCGCAAAAGTCGTGGTATCCAATCTTTCCAGTTTTTTTCGCGCATCGGCTTCGTCATCTTCCATATCAACCATAGGAGCATTTGTAGTTACTTCCTGCTTTGTGTCATTGACAACTTGTGACAGACCAAAACCAGTACTGATCGACGTTGAAGCAGGTTTGGAATCTGGAAGTGAACCAGCTGTCATTATATCAGCGCTGACATTTCCTGAGGAACATTTATTCTTACCAATTACAGCTTTCTCTGTTGTACCATTGAGTACAGACGGTGCTCCAAATTTGGACTTGCTATTTACAAGCACTTCATCGCCCAGAGTCGGTGTTTCGAGCTTGGACTTTGCCACAGTCGCTCTTTTAGCAATAGCTTTGGGATCAAACTTACCCATGAAAGGCTTATCAGTGTCATCATTAAACGCAGTTGGTACTGGAGAAGCTGATCCATTCTCAACATTTCCCGGAAATCCAATAGGACCAGCAACGACCGGAGAAGCAAGACTTGACTGTAAATTAGTATTGACAGCTGTATTTTGACTGGCCAGTTCTGCTTCCTTACGACGTTTCCACTCTGCTAATCGAGCTTGTCGTTCAATCTTTTTCCTGTTCTCTTCTGCTTGTCGACGTTCTTCATCAGTAGCTGTTTTCTGTTTTTCTGCGGTCAGTATTTTGTACAAACTTGAAGTCAGGACTTTTTGTCGATATACCTCAGCTTCGCTTTGACCTTCCCTTATACTGCTTGCACGATCTCGATTGTCGGGTCGAAATCGATCATCAGGAGTTGTACTCCGTCGTGCTCGTTTTCTTTCGCGTGAATCACTTCGATAGCTGTGGTCATCTCTCAGTTTCTCCCGGTTGCGATTACGTCCGGCTGTCTCACGCTCGTATTGTGATCGCTCGCGTTTCTTAATCCTATGTCTATCTCCATATCTATCTCGTGAACGGGATCGTGAAAGCGATCTAGATCTACGTCGACCTGACGGATTTTCATCATCTTGTCTTGATAATCTACCACTATCATCTCCTCGATCTTTACGGGAAATAAGATCCCTCTGTATCTCATATGAGTATCAAAAGTAAATAAATCGGGACAAATCTCTTACCGGTGGTGTTAATCGGCCAGCATCCCTTTTTATATCTATTCTCCTATCGTCGCGGCGGTAATCTCGTCCATCATTTCGACGATCACGCCTATGATCGTCTCTTCGAGAAGGACTTCGACTTCTACCCATTGTGATATATCACAGGTGGTTGATCGGGTTGTATGACACAATCTTTTTTAGTTATTATGCAACGATCCGGGGTTAAAAATACATTTCGGTCCAAAAACCATTCTGTTTCGGGCTTAGCGTAAAACTAATGGTCCGAGCTTCCAAACACTATCCATTGTCATCTAGTCTATAGTTTGGAGATTCGAAACACATTCCTAATCATCAATCTTACATTGTTGTCTGTTTATCTCTCCAAGGTTCACACAACATGTATTTTCCCCGTTTCTTCGATCGCATAGCTTCTACTGTAGCGAATGGATCGTGTCAAAGGGTAGCTCGAGCCCTGTACAAAAGTGCACCATCTCGCATTGGAAGTAGAGTCACGATCGGATGCGCGCGACGTGCATATGCCACCCCTTCGAAACCCAAGAAGGGCTCGATTGGTGAGACTGCCAAGCGTGGACGATCGGCTACGAAGACTCCAAAACATGTAAGCGACCCGGCTCCCCAAGAAGCCACAAACACTTCGACTCCGGCAAAAACAACAACAACAATAACCAAGCCAAAAAGCCGCAAGAAACCCACAAAAAAGAGAGCATCCAAGGAATTAGTCGCGAAACGTAAAGCGACACGAGCGAACAAAAAAGCCGCGATAGTCAAAAGGAAAGAAAAGCTACAAACCCGCCGTGAAAAGGCCAAAGTCGAAGCACCAAAGGAAAGAATACGTCTATTAAAAGAGCAAGCCCTGAACCCTCCCAAAGTTGGAACTTCCTCGGGTTGGCTGGCATTCTGGACCAGTAAAGTGCGTAGTGATACGCAATCTGTCAATACATTGGAGAAATTGCAATCGACGATCAAAGGCGCAACACAAGAATATAGAAATTTGAGTGATTCTCAAAAGGAGGTGAGTAGGAGACTTTGATGAATGAAATCGACATCATCTGACTATCTTGTAACAGGAATACGTTCGAAAAGCAAAAGATCAACGCACTAGTGATGAGCGTAAATATCAAGAATGGGTTAGATCGCATGAGCCTGATCAAATTCGTATCGCAAACTTGGCGCGAGCTGTCCTACGCCGAGAAAAGGAAGCTGCCCCTCGTAGATATACAGCTATCAAGGATGAGCGAGCTCCAAAACGTCCTGCAACTTCCTTTTTACGATTTGTCATTGAGCGATCAAAATCAGAAAATGATACAATAACTGAAAACGCAAAAGCAGCTGGTCAAGAATGGAAGACCATGACTGACGTTGATAAACGAGTAAGTCTTTGACCCATTTTAATATTTTTATGTTATCAGTTTATTAAACAAATAATAGGAATATGTAGAAGCATATCAACGTGACAAGGCGAAATACATTTCTGCCTATGAACGACTATACGGAGCAAAACCCGGCTCTGCTTCAGGACCAATAACAAAAAAACCGCTCAAAACAAAGACTGTAAAAGGTGAAGCTGTGGAAGGCGTTGCAAAGTCGTGACTGTAAGCTCAATGCTTAGAAGTGAGGCGCTTATTTGAACGACCAGCATAACCTTAGCGTTTTATTGTGTATCTATGCTCTAGATAGTATCAAATTGTAATTACTTGTAAACAATCAATGATTATTTACCTCACATCTTGATCTCATGCATGCACGTGAATAAATAACGCCAAGATGTATGTTTACCGTCTTTGTCACTAGTGCTGTCTATCTCGACTTTGTGTATACTATTTGATCCGTAGAATGGGGAATTGCTTTGGGAGAGAATTACGCGCGCCAATAGTGTCTAATAGAAGCAATTTCAAGGGACAAGGCAGAACAACAGACAGTGCTGGGCCTAAATCCACAAACGCTCTGGGTCAAGAAGATGTTCCGCCGACTATAGATACACAAGCCACTCCATTACTTTCTGCTGACGCCCAAGCTGAGAGGGAGAGACGAGCTGCTGCCGCACAAGTAAGTCCTTGCTGATGATACATGACGATGACTATACTTGATGCAGACACTGATGACCTAAAAAAGTCCCGAGCGCGGCCAAGCAGTCGTGGCACTCTGCAACAACAGCTTGCTGAGCAGCAGAAAGCAACGCAGAATCAATTATTGAAAGATGCGAGTAAAGTCGCTCTGGAGGAAAGGAATGCGGATCACAATAGAGTTACGCAAGCCTATAATTAGTCGGGGGAGCGTCTATGGTAGGAACGAGTTGTATTATAGTACTATGCACGATTTATATGTCTTTACAGTGATAGCCTGTTGTAATTCCATGACCTGTATATAAATTATGTAATAATGAAGAAATGAATGATGATGTTGCGATGATTACAGATTTTCGAAGGTGGATTGCAGTGGAATTTTTGACAGACGCTACACCCTACTCTGTTCAACATGTCGAGACATTCGCATGCCTATAGTACGAAAGTCTGATACGGAGGATTTACATGCCGTATTCAGTCGCGCGATCTCATGTACAGGACCGAGTGTGCAGGATGCGATAGCGCACTCATAATAATCATCTCACAAAAGATAAGGCGTTAATTAGTAGGGAGACATAGACATGATCTGGTACTTTCTATACCCTTTTAGAGGGTAAATATCTTGCTATCGATCATAGATTTGTATGTCTTTCCTGATGACAATGACTTAGAACAAGTAATCCGCCACTGTTGCCAATCGATAATCCTATTAGAAGAACTTTTTACCGCCATGGAGCACTCACGGCCAGATACTGGCTATTGGTCATGCTTGCATCCGTCACGACTGGCGTTATCTGTATCTATCCTACTGTATTCATGAGTGATTTTCCATCAGGTGGTATCGGTGGATTACCACATCATGTCTGGACGGGTACGATTTCCTTTGAAACTGTCACTGAAAAACAGCCCGATCTTGAAATGCGTCAAATACGTCTTCAGGGAGACTACATGCAAGCACTTAACAAGACTCTTCTTCGTCAAGCCATGACGTTGCAGGATGAATTGATGCATGGTAGTCAGAATATCGAGTCAGGTTCTGCAGATATTTACTCTCCAGTCCTGCTCTGGGATCATTCTGAACGATCACTTTCAGCAGACACCGACATTCTACGAACGATTAACGATGTTGCTTTCAAGCAGTATCTACTCGGATTCGAGTTACAGAAATGGTCTGGGTTTTCTGACAAGTCATTTCGAAACTCACGTCTTGTATCTGCAGATGCTATAATCATTACACTGGCGAATCGACAGAACGATGAGACTGGCAAATTATGGCAGCAAAACCTTCGAGACATAGTATCAAAAGCATCATCCGTCTGGACCGCAAGTCAATCAATCGAGTCTATCGAGAGAAGCAGTATAGTCGAATACAAATTTCTACCGTTTAGCTTCCAACAATACTGGCTATTAGTTGGAGCGTATACCCTGATGGCGATCTACGTTGTTATCAGTCTGAGACGACTAAAGGCCTTTCATAGCCGTACAGGACTTGTAGTGACAGCTGTCACTCAAATGACCACATCTATTCTTGCTAGTTTCACAATTTGTGGTATCCTAAAGATCAATCTTGATCAAATTCCTCCCGAAGCATATCCACTAGTAGTATTGACTATCGGACTTGAGAATATCTTTCGCCTGATCAATGCCGTTCTGGCATATCCACCAGAGATGGCAACTACTAAACGTATCGCTAACGGTCTCGGTGATGTTGGTCACGCGTCACTCGCTTCTGCCGTACAGAACCTCGCCATTCTCTGGATATCATCATTGTTTGTTTCGCCGGGTGTTGCGGCTTTTTGCGCATTTGCCTCGATAGCGCTGTTATTCGATTTCTCATTTCTTGTAACCTTTTTCGTTGCCGTACTCAATGTCGATATAAGACGCTTGGAGTTGCAAGACTCGCTTTCTAGACCTGCCGCACCTATACGAAAGAGAAGATCTTCTGGCCGCAAAACATGGCTAGATGCACTGATACATGGTGAAGTACCATTCACTACACGAATGGCTGGCTCGGCGATCACGTTGACATTTGTCATGGCACTAAATTGGCACTTTTCCGATCACAATATTTCATCACTTCGTACAAGTCCATGGTCGGCTCCTGTTCGATCACCATATATGCCACCTACCTATATCAATCATCCAACCTCTTCTGTCTCAAACACATCTGCCATTTCGAATAGTTACGATACTGTGCCAGAATTCATGCACGTGGTTAAACCGGGTGAACAGTCTTTCACTGCAAGGTTATACGAACCATTAGTGTTGACTTTACGAAGTGCTGACCGTTCTAACATACAAGTTCCTCAGACTACTTGGCTACTGTCCTTACGTGACTTTGCATCGTATCATTTTTATCCATTTGCATTGGCAGTTGTTTTTATGATTGCATTTGTTACAGTGTTGATGAACTTTTTACTTTGGGATGATCGTATCGAAGTTGCTGAGATTGAGTTACAGGCTAGTAGAGAAAAGTCGGTGTCGTCCGAGATCATTTCTACGCCTCACAAGCTGGATATTGTGTATTTAGCCAAGAGTATCTCTGACAATGTAATGACTATTGGTTTGGATGAGACGATAGTCATGACATGTAAGGAGCGGTCTGGTCAAACATATACTAACAAGCTCTTTAATTCCACAAATGCTTTCACGCTTTCGGACAATTTAGAGCGTCCAATTATATGGCCTGTAGATGATATTATAATTGATAATCATTCGAATCAAATAGCTGCACTATGTAGGGATGGAACGATACTTTTAAGAGACGGAACAGAAGCGAGGTTTCGAATTCTGCTTGATTGTCCAGAACATCATTCTCCTCGTAGGAAATTAGTCTTTACCTTTTTGGAGAATCAAGACGGAAAGGGTAAAAGTCAATCGGTCATGCTTTTATATTCTGATGGGACATATTATGATTGCTCAACAAGCAGTCCAGCACAGACTTTTAATACTGTTTGTCCAAATGGTGGTGCTATTGTATCTGCACAATTATATGACAGCGGAAACGGTGAGACCGCATTGATACTGTTAAACTCCCGAGGCTCTATATTGTGCTATACACGTGAGGCAAAGACACGATCGTGGCTTATCAAGAACCACGATAATGTCAATGATGATATCTGGCCATCAGTTCCAGCAGCTATTGCACGAGAGTCATGGCTTTACTACGTTCCAACACTAAAGCTGATATTACTCTGTACCTCTGATGATGTGACTTTTATGGATCAAACAGACATTTCTGTCATATCTAATTTACAGATCAAGGATGTGAAACGACATTCTATACGCGTTCTACATTCTTCAACACGTCACTGTCCTGATTGTGGTCGTGTAGCCTGTAATATATTCACCATAGCTTATTCTCAACTCGACACGGGAGATCTCGTTCTCTATACATTTTCCGCCCAAGCCAAAGGTTTGATATGTTTGAATAGCAATCAAGAGTCGAATTGTAAACAATCAATAACTAAACTCTCGCCATCGATACATAAACTATCAAGTCCAGGACAATGGGAAACAAGTATGAATGGCTGTATAGCTGGCGTAAGACCACGCTTCCCATCCCCTCCAAATTCTCCCTCTGTCAAATCCAAGCCCGTCTTTTCAGCTCCGTCATCGTCATCAGCGATTCCAGAATCTTCATCTACAAAATTCCCTTTTACAATGATGATGCGCAAACGAAACCTGCAACCTCTTCCGAAAAAACCCTCTTCTGCACAACCAGACAATTCGATTTTATTCTCACGACGTCTTTCGTCTCAATCCTCGGCGGGAGAAAAAGACGACGGTGGGGAAAGCGTGCAATGGGAAGCGTATATCTTTACGCACAAAGGGAGTTTCATCTCTCAACCGCTTGAGAAAGACGTGGGGACTGGTGAAGTTGAAAACCAACTGTATGCTACAGAGTTGGGACTGGTCAGTACTTTGTCGAAGGATAGTATAGGAGTCGTGATTGGGAATTGTGTCGTGGTAGTGAGGATTGGAGAGAATCCCGATTGGAATATTGATGGTGAAGAAGATGTCGACGGAGAAACTAGAGGTGGTTGTGAAGCCATGAGGAGAATGTCACTTGGTAGAAGAGATTGACGATATCTATAATAGATATCGTACATGAATCAGATTATTTTCATCCATTACTATCATTACATTGATAACCTATTAATGTTTATTGGTAATCAATTTGAACCATTGTTCATGACATTAATATCAACATTATTGTTAGAATTATTGTCATTACTATCATGCATCAACAACGCAGAAATATAACCCTCTGGTAAAATCAATTTACTAACAAACCTCATATCCCACGCTTTATACCCTTCATTATTGTCGTCATCATTATCGTCATTCATAAAATCGTCATCAGTCATTACACCCCGGTGAATTAATCCGCTAACATCGACATTCAAATCTCTCATCCAAGTAGCCACACGGGATAAATAAGCATCATTGACTCCGCCCGTCATGCTCGTCCCAGGCAAGTCAGAGGTCGAAACGTCTATTTCTGTACACGTCATGATTGTATTCGACGGGGAGATGTAATCGAACCCTCCTTGGCCAGTGACACATCTCTGGCTCTGAGGGGATATCTTGACGACTTTCAACTGTCCGGACGAGTCAATCATAGTCGTAGGAGGGAGCGAGCGCATTCGAAGCGCCAGGTCGAGGATGTTGGAAAAAGTCGTCGATTGGGAATAATACGCCATGGGAGGGTGAGTCAACGGCCATTCTGACTCTACGTCATAGTCAGACGGAGATTTAGAAGGGGAGGGATGTGGACGAGTGGGTTCGGGGTCAAAACGGCGAAAGAGAAGAGACATGCGTTCTACACAGTTCAACAACAAGACTGAGACGAGAAATGTCGTCAAGGGCGTGGTTGTGTTGCGGCTTATCAATCTCCTTTCGACTTCGTTGCAGACATAACGCATGGTCTGGGCACAGAATCGTTCTACTGCGTCGAGAACTTGTGCTTGAATGATCTTTTCATGTTGTTCAGTCAAGGAAGTATGGGAAGAGGTGACGCTCCAGTGAAGATGACTTGGTGCCACGAGAATACATGTTCCTGCCCAGAGTTGCATGACTCTTGTAACGAGAAGATCTTCCTGTTGTGCTTCCGAGGTAGAAAGAGTCTTGAATGTGACAAGTAGACTTGGAGAAGAGAACTTGTCAACAAAATGATTCAATTCGAGTTGTAAGAAATCAGAGACAATAGAATTTGTTGCATCAGAGTCTAGATATAGTAAAACATCTTGTTGATCATTTGTACGTGGTTCACTCGTGGATAGAGGTTCAACATCTTGTAGTATTGGAAAGCTCATCATGACATTCGAATCATTGAATAATTTGACTTGAACTTTTTCTGACCCTTCGACAGATTTTGCGTTTTTGACCAGAAAATGTTTGCTTACCAAATCTCTCGCTTTTGCAAAGAAATAACTCGTACCAAACAAACCGAATTCGTCGGCAAGTTTCGTCCGTATACATTGAACATTCCAATGTCTTGGTGTATTGACTGCAGCACAAGCAGAACATGGCGTCTCGCTTGAACATGACTTTTTCAACATTCGACATCGCAAACATGCTCCAACTTTTCGAACACTTCCAACTTGTTTTCGACGTTCTGGTGTAAATCTATTCCGGGGACGTTTGAAACCAGGAGCAGAGATTGATTTATTTGCAAGTAGACCATATGAATGTATAAGTGCCGTTTCTACAGAATCTAAATCTTGGGAGCCATGTGCGTCCTGCTTATTATTCAAGATATTATCACTCTGGTGTTGATTTATTGACGCATCTACATCCGGTAGTTGTGGATCAAGCACGACACCTTCTCCGTGATTTACCACGAGTTCAGGGCGATTGTGCCGTCTTATACGTTTGGCTGGAGGAGACACTTCGGTCATTTCTGATCGACTCATTCTAGTCGCAGCAGCAGCAGTCTGTATCAGTGGTAATCCATCAGACGTCTGAGATATTCCCTCTATACTTGTTCCCGATGTAGCTTGTGTAAGTTGATCATGTAATTGAGCCATCCATTGATCCATGTCTTGTTGTGACTGTTTGAACTGATTCACTCGTTGCAACATATTAAATCCATCGTCACCCAATGCTCTTACAGTCTTTCCATCCACATGATGTTGCCGTGAAGCTTCTGCAAGTGTTTCTAATGCCGAGGCTTCTCGTTGGAGTGTAATCAGATCTGCTTCATTCGAATCTAATCCATGATTATTCGGAATCATTTGGCACTCAAGCGCTCTTCTCGCCGCAATCTGTTCAGTGTTAAGTTGTCCATGCGCAAACGCATATGCTCTGGCTTTGTCATCATCGCTTATATTCGGACATTGCTCGAACAAATGTCTATTCATGCCATCTAATCTGCCTTTGGGGAACTATTCTCTTTACTCAGAATTCATGTCGACTAGATCTACTAAAAATCACATACCAACAGGCCACATTTCTTACAAATGTGAGAATAACGATTACTCTGATCGCTCAACTTTTCACCTCGTTCAAAGAACTCGTGTATAAGTTGATTTGGTTTTCGACCCATCTTGGACGATCTATATCCTCGACTATTCCCTGGCACTACTCTTCCCCTACCAACTCCGCAGAAGCGGCACTCCCAAATGGGGTACCAGCCTACCCCCACCGATGCACTAGGTCACTAAACCCAAGTAATATAACGAGTATTGATTATGACGCAACTGTAATCACAAGGGCGGTGTATCTGGCAGAACAATAATTAATAAAAGATATGAAGTGGAGTTTTCATAGTTGAAAATTTGGAGACAGGATATCACGTGAGAATTCATCGTATTATTTTGACACTATTTGCCTCATCATTCATCATATACTTTGACTAAAATAAGAGAATGTCAACTTTTGGTTCTCCTGGTGGACGTCAACAACTCTCAAAACCATTACCGCCGCAAAGAGGTAGTTTCCCTCTCGATCACGACGCGGAATGTCAACCCATCATGAAAGATTATTTGAACTGTTTGAAAAGTAGTAAGGGGATAAACGAAGATGCGTGTAGGATGATTAGCAAAGCTTATTTAAAATGTCGTATGGAAAACAATTTAATGGCACCAGATGAAATGCGAAACTTAGGATATTCTCCTGAACAAAAAGTGGACTCATCAGATAATAATGAGGACCTAAAATGATGACCTCGCAATAGAACAACGTAAAATTGATGAATCATGAAAATATCAAATATGTTCATATGAATGAATTTGAGTACTTAATTTAAATACAAAATATTATCCAAACATGTCAAGCATGACTATCCAAAATAGTGTGGGATCGAAAAAATCATTCTCCTCCGCGATAAATGGTAAAACAGGTGATAACCAATGAAGGTTCTTTAAGATATCTGACCTTCGCAGATATTCTTGTGTATAATTTAGGCCGTTATATGCATTACATGTAAAGTAGAAATCGAAGGTCGTAACATGGTCCTGGAAAAAATGTACAATAGAAAACAGTATTTGCTTATATTTCTAGTGAAAAATGACGTAAAAAGAATTCACATCTTCTATAGCATATCCTCATCCAGTTCATCCTCTTCTTTGAATACTGGATTATCTGCGTAATGAGACCAGTTTTGCATTGCGCCAAAGGTTTGAAAGTTTGGACTAGGCTCGGCAGCAACGGCTCCGTCAGCCAAAGAGTCTCCAGCCATGTTTGTGAATCCTGGAACTCGTAAGCCTGTACCGGCCGTCCTCGTGTACGGCAGAATGTTATTGCTTCTTGTATTCCGCTCCACCACTTCATCAATCTCACTTCGCATTCTCCTTTCATCCTCTGACGGGTTCGGGAAAGGCCATTCTATTCCACGAGACCGACATAACTCTTTGAGTTGCTCTTCTTGCTGCATCTTGACTTTCAGATACCAGACGACATCACGAGTCCAAGATACACTACTGTTTAATATATCTCCCTTGTTAGGACCTTTGTCTTTGTCATCTATTGGTAAACCTTGTGTAATAACACCCGCGCGTCGGTTCGCCGATGTACCCAAGATTGTCGAGTTTGGTGGAGACATATTCTCCGCAGTAATTGTTGGTGAAAGGGGAGTATTGGCTAGAATATGTTTCCGGACCTTTTCATCCTCAAGTCTATGTTGTGGTACGAGATGTGCAAGATCTTGTATCCTTTCATTGATATTATCTCTTCTTCTCCGCTCGACTAAATTATGTGATTCTCGTCTTCGCCTTCGCTTCGCTTCTACAGTCTGACCAGTACCAGTACCTGGCTCGGTTTTGATTGATGGCGATCCAACTTTAATCTCTTTATCTGATCTTAGAACTTCTGCTATTTGAGGATGTTGCATATTGTGTCCTGCACTGCTGGGAGATGGAAAGGGTGAACCCTCGTTCCAAGAATGTGCTGAAGGTGTTATATCCCAACTATTTGTCGGAACACTTGTCGAGAGATGATTCATGAGTTGGCGTTGTTGCAAGGCTGGACTAGAATATTCTGCATCGCCAAGATGAAGGTTGTTGATGCCAGGTGTTTGAGGTGAAGCAGGTATACGATTCTGGGAAGTCTTTCGTTCCATCGCTTGCATATGTTGCGCTCGTAGTAATTGATTCGAGAATCCAGAGCTTTGGGCTGTCATACTTAAAGGCCGACCTTGATGGTCAGAGAATTGCGCATAATTGAACCCATCATTATTCAAAAATGGCGAATGTATCGGCGCGCCATCGGGTGTACTCGAATAGATATTGTTCATGTTTGTGTGGGTCATTGCGATAGGTAGACTTCCGCTGATGGCTGCATTATTATTGTTATTGCCGTAAAAGTCATGTTGGGCCAAATTCACTTGACCATTGTTATCAAGTGTTCCAGCAAGATCAGCCAACTCGTCATCAGCAATCCCAGAATTACCCATGTTGAAACTGTTTTGTCCGAAGCCATGACCATTATTTATTGACTGTCCTAATTGGTTTGGATTTATACTTCCGAAACCATTATTATTCATCATATCAAAACCTTCGCCACGGTGATTTGGAGAAAACTGATTCATGTTGAAGAAATCGGTCGCTTCAGGCTTTACAAATGGCGATCCAGTTCCTGCCATATTGTCTAGATTATTGTTGGTTAGGTAAGATTCTTCAAAGTGATCTTCAAAGGTAAATTCGAAGGGAGAGTCGTGTTTTTCGTCGTCGTCTTCAAAAAGGATCTTGTCGGAAATGGAAGGCGGAATTTGGGTGAGAAATCTTTGTACTGCAACAAGATCAGATTGGCACTTGATCATGAAATGAATCACATCCTAGGAAACACCAACCTTTTGAGCCTCCGGTATGCATCACTTTTATACTAAATCGTAAAACATCTACAGTATAAGCGAGACCAATTAATAACTGTAAACGTGTCGAGCGCAATCAGTGAACTCCGCTTACGATGCGCGCCGTCGATAATAATATATTTTTGTGAACGATCGTTGGTCTTTATCAGACGGTGATGTCGTTTGTTCAATTCAGATATGCGCTTTGGTTTCTGTATGTGATTCTTTGGAAAGTCGCTTATTGGCGGCGAAATATAAAAGTCGGCAAATCGAACGTTTCCTGTTGCGTCTGGTCGTTTCTTTCTTTTCTGTTTTTTATTAAAAATAATAATAAAGAAAAGTCTGTGTTGTTGTTTCTTTTTTGGCTTCTTTTTTGGAAGAACAGCTGTTGGGGGAGGCTGAAAACGTATAGATTAGGGTGCAAGGGTGCGCTCGCGGTATTCGAAGCAAGTTTTGGTAATGTACCGAAAGAGACTGGATCAAGCAATTTCGTTGAAGAGCAAGTTTAGCCTGCAGGATATACTGATCTTCCAAAAAACGTGTCCAAAAGCGGTAGTACTTTTGGTGCGGGAACAAGTGTACCAAGCTTGCGCAAACTTTAAAACCACAATAAATATCTATAGATATTTTGATAAGAGAAGTGATCAAACACAAGCTGGTAACACAGCTTTGCTTTATCGATGGATTTGGGGTTATAATTTGATGACGTGACGCTAGCTATTTTAAAGTATGCGGTTTTGCTAAAGTCCTTTTTTGTTACTGCAGTATAACGATGTAGTAGAAAAGGTTGGGAAGTTTCTACCATAAAACGGGTAGTCTACCATGATACATATATAGGCTACAAAAATGGACAAGATTAATCGCATGTAATGACGAGCTCTACAGAAGAGACATAAAGAAGCGGTATGATCGGCTGCACCGGTCATGCTCGCGGACATTGTTCATGCAGTCAATGCGACCGCTAGTTACTGTCATTTTTTAAAAAGGGTGTGGTGAAACCGAAATCATATTTTCATATCTTCCATCGAAGATGATCGTATCAGTACTGAAGATACGACCACTTATGTGACTCAAAACAGTAAGGATCACATGAATTAGTTACATCGGATGTCGGTAGATGCCGGCGCGTGAACCATTCTATTTCTGTCTAGCACTGATGCAAAAGCATGTGAGGTTTCACTAATGAGAATAAGGAGTTTATGCAGATCATAGATGATAAGAGGTCAACGTTGCATTCCAGTACCAAGGTATTCCAGTATGCACCGCCACATATTGATGACCTACTATAGAATACATCATCATGATTGTTGACATGTGTTATTTATTGTTAATTATTATATACTGTCTTGTAGAGCCGTACCCTGGCGATTTACCCCACACTTTTCGCTTTGTGAAGAGCTGTCGTGCTCTATTGGACAATAATATCGACTTTCTGTACATCGCGACGGGTCATCAGTATCCGATCAGCTCGCAAACAATCAAGGAGTCATCGCTCGCGTAATTTGGCACATTCATGGATTACTACAAGCTTTATCAAGACAATCACACTAAGCAACTCCGTCAGGGTTCAGATTATTAGCCCCTTCTGGAACGAATTCAAACATAGCTGCGTCAGCGGCTAAGACGATCATCCGACCGATTTTTACAAAACTTCAGAAAATAGCATACGCACGATACGAACAGTCTGTAGACCTATCATTACAGCTGATCAACCGCGCCACAATAGAGGATATCTTGAAGCACGCTCTGAAACGAATAGAAGTACCATTCTGCTTATAGCAATCTTTCACAAATATTAGGTGCACAAAGTCACTGAAAAGTACACGTCAAGACTTGGATTACAAGTATGGCATCATCATCATTCAGAGATTCCATGAATTCATTGGGGTGGAGTAGGAGAGATACGACGGCCGCGCCAGCAACTGCCACAGATTCTACACCAATTTTGGGGCGCCTCAAGTCTTTGAACCCATTTGGAGCAGGAGGATATGTTCGACTACCAATGTTTGAAAATGAAGCGCCAGGAGCGCCTTTACCTGCTCGCACAAGACGTGAAGAAGAGGAGGGATGGTTTGCACGTAAGTTTCTCATACTCTAATCGAATGGAAAATCGAAACCGCGAACTGCAAAAGTTAGTCTCGCGGATTTTAGATAGACCAATCAGGCATGATTGACAACTCAGCAAATATGCAATGCTTTGCTGGCATTTTCCCGATGATGGACTGACTCTTGATTATATATAGTCAGTCGATGGGACCGCATTCTTGTTTTTGGAGCTCTCAATGTTTCCGCACTTGTACTTTTTGTTATTTGTTTAACACCACTCGTTATCGTCAAACCTACAAAATTTGCCACATTGTAAGTATCATTTTTATTTATCGTCGGAGATATTCACCCGCAACACATTCAGGGCTTCACCGCCCCGGATACATGACTCATTCTCACCCTACGAACCTATCAGGCGGTCAAGGTCTACTTGCAGATTATAATGGCGCCATTCTAATGCAAAAGCTTCACACCATTCTATCAAGTCACGCAGTATCCGTTTTCCGAAACGAGATGCAGCTCTCAACACGTAAGCACCAAGTAAAGAAACGATTGTTTAGACCCTTGCGAAGAGAATATACTTTGTCACGCGGTCTAGTTTTGTGCAGCCACTAGATTGGGTCGAGAAATAGGTCATGCGGCTCAAAGTCCGATGGAAACCTTATTTTCGGATCTCGACAAACGAAATAAGGTTCGCCTTATAGGCATGCTATTCTACATGATTTGATACGGCACGACCGATGCCAAGTCCTTTTTGTTGAAGAAAGGGATCACTTGGCGTTTATGGCTTGCGATATCTAGCCCGACTATCAACGATTATGCATTGACTACCGGCCGTAGCGAATGACGGTGTTTTTTTGGAGAACTGTAAAGATATGCTAATTAAATCTTACTAGATGGTCACTCGCATCCGTATTCTTTCTTGCCAGCTGGGCTGTGATGATGGGCCCGATGACGTATGGTAAGTAGCTCTATCGTGTGTTAACTCACTTGACTCGAAAGCTGACGCGTTCCAGTACGGCATCTTGTTTCTAAGGAAAGATTACCCTTTACAGCCCTTTACTTTGGCGCGATAGGATTAACATTATATTCTGCTCTTGGGGTATGTCATACTTCTAGCCACAATTTTCAAAATACTGATGTTCGTTTCACAGCTACATAGCATAATTTTCAGCTTAGTCCTGTCAATTATTCAATTGGCGTGCTTGCTCTGGTATACAATAAGTTACTTTCCAATGGGAGCTACAGGACTAAAGTTTATGGCTTCGTTTGGATCAAGTAGACTAGTATCGATGATAGGCTAGCTTGCTATGTATTAACAAATAACAATGTAAAATTACAAAATTAATGATATTAAATAAGATGAATAAATTTTGATTCGGCAGAATTGTGCTTCATTTCGAAAAGATATATCGTCTACATTTCTCTGATTTGAATTGATAGATGTTGATACTATTTAGAGCTACTTTACAATCTGACTCATTCGTCGAGATGAAGACATTATGGACAACATATGATGGAATGATACGACTAATATAATACCTTTCGAACATCAGTTGGAATTGCAAGTCTTCTTGTCCCGATATATTAAAGAGTATCATATATCAAGCTAGACCTATCGAGTCGACATTGGAGACATCACATATGTCCAAAGGTACGCCCAACGCAAAGCTCTTATTGTTACCGCATTGCCAAGCCTATGCAGTCTATATACCAATCACGATAAACTAAATATGGTTGTCAGAGACTCAATCGTTGACAATAGTCGCGTGATCCTTTAAGCAAGACCAATCAAGATGCCATTTTTTCCGAGAAGCCTTCAAAAAACTTATCCTATCATCAGCATCTGCCATCACATCATGAGATTGTAGTGTGGACTTACCTTTCTTCTAAAATCGTTGAGTTCATCCGCTGTACCTCCTATTCTCAAATCCTGTAGCCTCGCAAGATTATAGTCTGTCAGGGCTTTAGTATCGACTTTTGTATCTGCTATCCGACTATAGACTGCTAGTCTTCTCGACCCTTGATTATCACCCATCAGTCATGAAATTTATCATAGGGATTGGAAAAGGCATACATTTTACGAACGATTGTGTGGATACACTGATTAATTGTAGACATGGATGTGAGGGTATTCCCATATCAATCTTGACCTCATCATCGCATGATTCTTGTTTCGTATGACTTTTAGATTTCGGTTGTTCGTCAAGTTTGTTTTCGCCCGGTATCCAAATACAAACCCTACCGTTTTCTACCAATGTGTCTGCTGCAAAGGTGAGGATGTCTGCTAACATTGCTTCGAAACTATATGCTCTTCTCGGCGGGATGTAATTATCTGCTCTGTTTTGTACTCAGCCCCATTACGTTTGTGAAAGAATTAGAGTCTTGGCAAGACTTACAGATGAGCCAATTGTCCATCTGGCAACCTGACTTCTTTTAATAATTCAGGTTTGTCTGTCCCCAAGACCTTCAGACCCTCTCTGATTCCATAAGGAGGGTCGCAAACAATACAATCCAACCATCTTTTTGGTTTAGATCTCCCACTTTCGTTTCCGTCGTTGAAAGGAAGAATCCTCATTGGAGAATTCGTCAAGTCCGCTACGAAACCATCTAACCACATTCCTTCCAAACCGTACTGTTTAAGATTCCCCTTTGCTGACCTCTCGCCTCTCCCCGCTTCGTTCCCTTTCGCCACGCCGTCTCCCCTCCGTGCTCGATCTTCTACTTTTCCCTTTCGTGACGGTAGGACTTTACTATCCTTGCATTTCCCCCTGACGACTCGTCCGTCCATATCGCTTCCGGCAACTATTCCTCCAAAGTGAGCAGCCGCTACTAGAAAACTCCCCGTGCCGCAGAAAGGATCGTAGACGACTTTCCCAGGGGCTACTAGCGACATGTTTGCAGTCAAAAGACTGAGTTCCGCATCCATGCTCGTCGTCGAGACGTAGTTCCGTAACTTCAAGTCTTGGATCGCAGCGACGTGACGGGACGAATCCGCTGATATCAAGCGGGAGAAGAAGACGCGTTTGACGCGCGGCAAGTCAAGAGTCGATGGAGAAAGGTCTGGAGGGGGAACACAGTGGGAAGACGGGAGGGGGAATTCTTCAGATAGAAGCCAGGTTTCATCGACGGATTTTCCAGAAGTGATGATCGGTCCACGAAAGGAGAGATAGGAGAAGGATTCGATGAGGGATAGTTTAGAGGCCTGGGAGCGTCGAGAAGCGTACGAGTCGAGGGTGAAGCGGAAGGAAGATGATTGGTATGTAGACCAAAGATGAGACGTTTGGGATTGGAGAAGAGGATGGAGGAGTTGCCACGACGGAGCGGTGCACCATAGTTGCGAAATAGTGTGGATTAAAACAGAGCGAGAGATGAGTGTAGTTGCGAGTGAGGATGGGGATATTGTTGGGTCAGGCGAGATATGAATGACGCAGAATGGGGACTAGAATCAGTAAGATATTGGATTGGGGAAAAGCAGGGCAAAAGTGTGGTATGTGAAGTGGGTTTTATATTGACGGTATAAATTGAGATATGAGAACAACAACTTACATCATGTTTGTAATCTACTACCCTATAGTCAATGCCATGAATTTCACCTAGTGCTTTTAATTCTGGCAATCGAAAAGATTCGTGCGTTTGCGCAAACCGTATCAAAAACAAATTTGAATCATAGACTTCTGACATATTTGACGGTCCGTTTATCTGCCTGGTATGTTATGGACACGTCATATTCTCCCTCTTGGTGTTGAACATGCCAAATGTGCCGGTTAGAAACAATGTCAAAAATAATGGAGTGATATTTTGACAAAATTTCACAACCACAAAATTACATGTACTTTGCAATCCTCAAGTCAAGACGGAAAGTCATGTCAACAATTACAAGATCATGTAATATTTCTACTTTATGCTATTGATCTAACTTTGTAATATCACTAATACTACTCATTTCGGAACTTTGTCTACTAACATTCACACTCGTCCGTTCTGATTCAACATTACTACTCCCTTCCGAGCCAGGTGTTTGCGGAGCTTCTGTCTCTAGACTCAATTGACTTCTCAATTGCATAATCCATTCATGACACAGTAATTCAGCAGCACTACTTCTCTTCATTGGATCAGCTTCGAAACATTTTCCCAAAAAGTCCATACCCAAAGGACTTAATTGATCAGACGTGGGAAGTTGTGGAGGATTACCTTGAGCTATATTATACATGATAGCCCATTCATTATCAAGACTTGCCCAAGGTCTACGACCCGTCGCCATTTCTAGTACGACGCAACCTAGAGACCAGATATCGACTGCACCATGACGAGATCCTGCGCTGGAACCACCCTTGATACATTCGGGTGACATGTACATCGGCGTACCAGTCATAGACTTTGGTTTATTGGCACCGATCGTGAGAAGATCAGTATTACCACCCAGGGTTTTGCCTTGCTTTGCTATCACTTTTGCAGCACCAAAGTCGACATACTTCAACACACCATTATGGTCGAGAAGTATATTATCGGGTTTAATATCACGATGTACTACTGCAGATTCGTGTAGATAAGCTAAACCCTCGAGCATTTGCAAGGCATAGACTTGAATCACAGTCTCGTCCTCTATTCGACCATGTTCAAGAAGAGCGGCAAGAGACCCACCTGAACAGTACTCCATAAATATATATACCTTGTCACGATGTGGTTCGATTCCATAATATGATACAACGTTTGGATGATCAAGCACTTGCAATACACTCATCTCGTCACGGATTTGCGAGACAATCGTAGGGATAAGTTGTGGATCCTGCAAACGAATCTCCTTTACGGCCATGAGATGACCAGTGTCGAGATTAATGGCTGCATAGACCGAGCCAAACGTGCCACCACCCACAAATTGCCCTTGTTGCCAACGGAGCACGACATTTCCAGCTGAAGCGGACAAATAAGTCAAAGCACGATCTGCTTCATTCGAGTCTTCCAACACTCGACCAACAGATTGTCTTTCTGCTAATTTACCCTTTTGTACTTCGTCTATAGCTTTTAACTGCTCTGCCCATTGTTGTCGTACTAATCTAGAAGACTCTTCATCGTCTTTGAGTTTACTCACGTCCAGTCTCAATTTCCCGGCAGATGCATCAAGCCGCTGCTTCTCAGCTTGCGCAGCGACTGTACTTCTTGCTCCCATAATATCAAAATGACTAATAAGAAGAGACATACAGCCGGCGACTCTGACACGTAACTTTTCGTATTCTTCCTCGCTAATGGAGAGGATACTTTGACCTCGAGTCATGATCATGGCGAATTCGAGAGCTACGACTGCCCACCGAAATGTCTTTCTATCTGAGGCTGTACAATCATCACATATAAAGGCAATCCAGTCAAGGGCTAATCGAGTCATTTTGAGACCGTGATATGCACGTCTATTTGGGTCCATATAAAGGATAGATCGCTGGCCAAATTCGGTGGCAAAGGCAAAACAAGTTTGTATAAGATCCTGACACTCTAATCCAATAGTCTGTCTACGGACAATCTCGACGGAATCCATAATAGTGTTTGATAGTTTATATGTTGTTTTCCTTATCTTTTGCAGTTCTTGATTTACTCGCGGTAGATTGGCTCTTTGCGGTATGATTATATTCAACATTGAATGGATTTGATCGACAAATTCAATGTTGGCCGTCACGAGGCATTGTTCAGATCCATCAGCGATTAGACGTAAAAAGCCAGTCTTCAAATCCAGCTGTGTGGTACGGATATCTGAATTCTCTAATCGTGCACCGTCCCAGTATATCGGCGTTTCGGTCCTTAATATCAAAATATAAGGGTTAGATGGATCTTCGGGATTACCTTCGGCATGATAACATGTTCTTAGGAGTGCTTGGATATCTCTGGCTCGATCATGTAAGGCAGGAGAAGCAATAATATATGTGTTATTGTCCGTTTTCTCAGTTTCAACCAAGAAATGGCCAGATACTACTAGACTATCAAGTAATTCTTGCATTGCGTTGTGATCCAAATTGATGCTATATTCTGTAGCATTCTCGAACTTTTGCGTTAGGAGACGAGAGAAACGAAATATCTTTCGTTGTCGAACTCGTACTGAATCTAATATACCCTTGTAACGACGATCCATATCTGGACCAGGCAATTCATCTGGCTTCTTTTGCAAATCCTTCTCGAACGAGCCGGTTAATCGCGTGAGGGATTTCGAGGTCAGTGAACTATATATTTCATCGCCATTAGATATAAGAAAAGCCGTCTTTCATTACTTTTGACATACCTAAACTGTTCCGCCACCTCGACATCGCCACCCTCAAAATACCGACCAATACCATTTGAAAAAGCCCATTCTGCTTCAAGAATTTCTGCTTCTTTATATGTGTTTTTGGGAGAGGTTAAATACCACGATAGTGATTTAAAGTAGAACCTTAAGGCTTCCAAAATCCCCGAATCAAAACTCTCATCTATACACGGCGGAAGATCCCATCCAGGTTCAGGTTGTGCAGTCAATGTATAGGCTTTTTTGATGTCAACAGCAGACTCCAACAGCAAGTGAAACTGTATAAGCATCTGTTCGGCCATCATAGCACTCTGTTGTGCTGCGTCTTTCATATTCTTTGCATAGTTGAGTCTGGTTTTTATGACTTCCTGTATCAATCGTGATGGAAAGTTTATAAGTGTCAATAATTCTTCAATATAAGGTGGTAAATGCCTATCTGCAAACCCTTCAGCGTTACTTATTAAAGTAGATTTCGCTTTTGAAATGACATTGTTTACACCTGTCAAGAGACTGCTGTCCTTTGACAACGACTTCAGTCCGTCTTCCTTCAATATTCGATCAATAAATGAAGAGTCATCAAACAATCTATCGTCTGATTCACCATCAGAGCGAGGTCTTGCTCTTGAAAAATCAAGCTCTTCATTGCCAACCCATCTTTGTAGAATTGCCAACTCGGTGTTGATCAATTCTGTAGTATTGTGCCACGACATGACGGCATTGCAAGCATCAGCATATGCAGGAGAAGCGGCCCGTGGATCGGCAGCTTCAAACACAGTTCGGGAAGGATAAAGACCCTCAACCTTTTCAATCTTCTTACGTATATCCTCGACTTGCTCTACTGCTGATTTCCCAACCTCAGCCTCGCCTTTTATCTCAAATGTAATAATCTCTTCTACCATTGTCTTGACTTGAGCTCTTCCATCTTCGATCATTCGACGTTGCGCTGCTATAGTCCGACCGCACACCTTTGCTCGAATACCCATCCAAACCTCGGCTTTTCTTGTGCTCCCTCCTTGTTGATCGGACCCGCCGATGAGTCGCTTTTTTTCCTGCTTGACAACATCACCAGTCAATACACTAGCCAACATCGAATGCCACTCTAGTCTCTCCCGATTTTCAGGTATCTTTAGCTCTTCTACAGAAGGTTGCATATCCTCATTTCCATAATATAACAGTGTTTCCTGATCATATGGGTCTTCGACATAATCTCCAACCGCCGCATTATCGCTATCCGTATCTGATGCCTCGCTGTAATCCAGATCTGGCATACGCTTATCAAAGTCGTTGTCCGTGTTGTCTTGACGTATTCGTTGAACGTATGCTTTTTCTTGCGCTCTATATTCTTGATTGGCAAGCTTCCGACTTCTCGTAGTTGATCCTGTACGCTGCCTGCCACTTGATGACGTCGAGTATTGTTGAGGTCTTCTCGCCGGGTTATATAGATTAGACTGATGACGTGCGACCGTCGGCCTTGATGATCGTTGACTGCTTTGTGTACCGTTCGAAGTTATTTGAGAGCTTTCGGGAAGCTCTGCATTGGGTCCGATCGCACCGTTGCTCCCATTACGATGTCTAGCCGAGCCCAACATATTCTGTGACCATCCGTAGTTCGCGCTAGAGCTCATGGTCGGTTCCATGTTACCTTCTCGAGGCGCCTCTGTCATTCGTACTCGCTGCATGCTTTCTACCATGTACATACCCTCGGCTGAAGGTGTGGGGTGCCCATCATCATAGTAATCATCCGAGCTCACTGTCTCCGACGAATCTACAGCTACAAGCTCGGGTCGCTTATCGGCATCGTCCATTACTTCGATAACCCTGGAACTAACTTCTTTTCATCGATGTACGTTCAAGAAAATGGATCTGACGAGCTTTAAAAGACGAAGACGCGTTAGTGGGATGCCATTGCCTGAAACCTAGGTAATTGATTGCTTGAAGGACACATTGCTAGTAGCATATCATCCATATTTCTACAGATCACCGCTGTTGATGTGACCGGGAGGGCATGATGTCGGCATGATTACGTAAGCACTTGAGTATTATCACATGCTTGGGAATTTTGTCAAGATTTCTGTAAGTTAACTCATCAGAAGTTCAAATTACGATTGTCAATTCCGCCAACGCAATGGGTGACGCTCAACATAAATTCCCTCGCTCCGAGGACGAATTTAAAAATGACGATCGAGTATCTCTCGACAATACTACTTCTAAATGGATATTGGAGGACACGGATGGGAAAGAATATGAATGGCATGAAGGAGTCCAGAACTGGATCGAGGTCGTACGTCATGGTCTTTCTCATTTGAAATAATCTCATTGTATTCTTGTTCGAGGACTAACGCGCTGACAGCTTGATTCGGCGTTGATACAAGCTCAACAATCAGCTTATGGACCTGAGATTGTCGAATCAAATCTCAACGAAACATCAGATATCACCAAGCAATCGCGAAAGCGCAAGGGCGATGAAAAGGTACACTGCTTCGTCCTCACTTCATTTGCTTGCGCCTCAAGATTGGCAGAACACTCAACCCTAACCAAAACTACAGTCTTCCTCTTCTGATGTCAAAAAACCAAAAAAGGAACCGGTGCAAAAGGTCAATTCTTCGATTTATGTTACTCGACTTCCCCCTGATACGAACATCGATGAGTTGTATAATCATTTTAAAAAGTTTGGCTTGATAGCGAACAACATCGATAGTGAGACGCCTAGAATCAAGCTTTATGCAGACGAGGATGGTAATTTTAAAGGGGATGCCCTTGTCAGTACGTAATAAATCCGTCCTATGCAGATATATACATTGTGTCATATCTCTGACATGAACTCGTAGCATATTTCAGACCCGAATCTGTGCAACAAGCAATCACTCTTTCTGATGGTGCACAATTTCGTATCGAGACTGACCCTTCAATATCGATCGGCGTACAAGCTGCGGACATGTCTTACAAAAAGGACAAAGAATACACGCCCAAACAGGTAGGAGCGCCAATGAACAGACGGACGAAGGATCACTCTGAAAAAGTAAAGCGCATGACATCCCAAATGAATGCGCGATTGGCAGATTGGTCGGATGAAGAACCAGGGGCCATGGACGATTTACTCAAGCCAATCACAAAATTTGACAAGATGATCACACTCAAGCATTTTTTCAAAATGAATGAAATCGAGGTAATTTATTTACTCTTTATTTGACCTTCCTGAAACCTTATCATTAACAATGGACAGGAAAATCCCGCAACGATACTAGAGATTGCCGAAGATTTACGAGAACAAGCCAAAGAAGAAGCGTGGGGCGAAATCGTGAATGTTATTGTATTTGATCTAGAGCCAGAAGGTGTTGTCAAGATCAAGTTTCGAACTGCTGAGGGAGCACAAAAAGCTATAGGCCGACTTGATGGACGTTTATTTGATGGCAGACAACTAGAAGCGTATATTCCAGAAAAAAAGGAGATGTTCAAGAAGAGTGAAAAGAATGAAATAGAAGAGAACAAGCGCTTGCAACAATATGGCAAAGAATTGGAGCGTGAGGAAGTGTAAAGTTGTTCAATATCTCGTTCACATCTGACTGAACTACCTACATTATAAGCCGAATCAAGTTGCTTACTCGCGGTACAGCGAAATCTTGACAAGGATATTTCACGCTGACATGCACACCGTCTCACTTGTAAATTGGACTCGTCGAAGGCCAATTTGGAAGCTCATTTCGCCTTACGAATTGGACGATCTCACAAATTAACATATGGCGTTGTGATGTAACGCAGCTTGCGACAACAAGGGGAGCGCCGCAAAATCTGCAAAGTAAAGGCCTTGACAATTTTTTAGTGTTGAATAGGCACATTTTGGCTAGCAGGTCAAACACAGGTTGCACGAATTCTTTTCGGTACTCTTGTCAAAACTGAGAAAATCTCACGGCAAGTTTGCTCGGAGTATGCATGACGTCATTATATAAATTGGACGCGTCTGAACAATAATTTATAGTGGTTTCGCGTATTGATATTCCTGAAAATACATGTTGACTTGAAAGCCAATCAAATGAAGTCTTCCTATCTAAAAAAAACATATTCTTGATCTAATAACAACATATTCTTATGACAATGCTTGCCAAAAATTTATTTGTATCGGGCTATGAACATTAATTTACCATCGCTATTATTAACCCCAGCTATACGTTCTGATCGTATAAAGAAACGGAAAAGGGACGACAATTCCGGACATTTAGGTGAATCTTCTAGCGATCTTCGGGTCTGTAATTGTTTGACAATGGTTGTGATATAGCTCTAATAGATCTATAGGTTGATAGATCATTTTTGTCCTCGGAATCTCTAAATCCTATCAAAGTCCTAGAGCGAGCTCAGGTTCCTCTATCTGCTATTGCGCCAACTTCAATCATCCGACGATGCTTCGAGAGGCCAATTCAGTGTCTTGAAGATCAGATTATTCCTTTGGTTCTCCTAGCAACTGCCGAGTCTGGTGCTCTTGTCATCATTGAAAAGTATCACGACCGAACATATGTCATATGCGATCTGGCAACACATGTCACAATCGATGACTTTACCGCATTTTCGAGTAAGAAAGATCGAATAAAAGAAGGGAACGTTTACGCCTACACGGATAAGAACTGGTGGCTTTCAGCAGTCATACCTCATCAGCCATGCAACACAAATTCTCCACGCAAAACACCGAGGTTAGATATGCTTATTTCAAGAGAAGACGAAAGGGATATCTCAGTCGACGTAAAAGCTACCGATAATCACCTTTTCAGTGACTCAATCAACCCGTCTCCAATCGATCAATCAACAATATCAATCGATGAAGCGTTAGTTGCCGAATCGCCAATTACAAGTGTTGATTTGGATCAATTATTTGCAAGTTTCATTCAAGACTATCTAAATATGCTTTACCGCTCAAAAACTTCTGTTGCATACTTTGCCAAAGTACACATAGCAAGATTACGGACTGGCACTTCGTCTACACCTGGTGGATCGGAAAAATTGAAAGATTTTCTGAACGGCTTACTGCTTAGTTGTAGTAACTCGGACAAGAAATATAAGACTGTATGGCCCAGGAGAATAGAGCAATGTAGTGGATCAGCAATTGCAGATGGACCTGATATACAGCGGAATAGGGCGCGCAAGAAGAAGCTTCGTTTGATTCATGATAAAAAGAATTTATTGCTCGACGAAAGTGAAATGTTTATGCTTTGGTGGAATGAAGGCAATGATTTAGTCGTAAACGCGGTCGAGACTACAGAAGAACGTCTTAAACGGCGTACTCTCCAACTACGAACAAGAGAATCATTCTTGCAAATAATTATAATGCTTGAAATCATGCATATCGAAGCAGACGGTCGACAACTGAATCCAACGCCGGCCATCATCGAGTACGAAAACCCAAAGCTTGGCGAATCTTTAGACTTACTGCTGGACAGGCTCTGCATATGGCATTCCTTGAATCACTCCACAATGGAACTGCAAGCTAGTCCAACAGAACGACAAGCGGAAAAAGCAGCTGATCAGCTTCGAGATTTTTGCACTGAAGTGATCCTTCCATTGTAAGTAGACTCATGCCTTATGAATACCTGATCTAACACAAGACAGTTATTGCCATAAACTACCCAAACCTGTAGCACTTATTAACAGCAAGTTTGGCGTGCCGATTGGACCGACCCAGCTGAGACGTCAACGAAGTCGACGAGAGAAAACCACATCCGTCGGATCTGATCTTATCGGTTCCAGCGGTAAAAGACGTGTGGAAGCCAAACCATTACCGCCATCATTACATAGAGCTTCTACGGATTCGCAAATCATTATACGAGCTTCAAGAGAAAGTAGCCAACATCCATTTGATCAGTCCAAAAATCTGGCAAGTGGGCCGAGTAAAGTAAAGAATATCACCACGGCAGTTGACAAGAACAAACTTCGGCAACGAGAAGTAGATTTTGACATGATGTCGCAGAAACAAGTGGTAAAGCAGAAAAAACAAACTGAAGTCGACATGAAGCTGAAAGAAGCTATATCAGCTTTGCAGAAACCAAATAGATCACTGGCAGGTAAAGAATTGGCTGATGTGGCAGAGCAGCGGGAACTTATGGCCAAAGCACGTACAAAAGCAGTGAACGCACAAAAAGATAGATACAATCTGCGTACTGAGGCGACTCCAAACCATACATCGTCACATCATGTTCATGCTGTTTTTCAAACGCCTATGAAGCGATTGCATATTTCTGAAGCACAAATGAGCGGTGCAGAGACATATTCAAAGGTTGCGGATTCCGTTGTACAGTTTCGCATAGATGATATGGCATCTGCTGTGCCTGACACTGGACATCGACCGAGATTTACGATGGTTGACTCTACCCCTTTGTCTTTTAATCAGGCAATGGGCTATCGAGCACCAGTTTCGCAATCTTGGAACGGTGTAGGGTCAAACGAGAATCTCGAGCAATCCATTCTTCCCGAAACTCCTTTAAAGTTTAGGGATCAGAAGATTGACAAAGTGAAGGCAACACCGTTAGAAGCGTCAAAAGTTGATCAAGTGCCTTTTACACCCAGCAAATTTAATGAAGAACGATCAAACAATCACGTCGATATTTATGACGCTTTGGGTTGGGACGAATGATATGATGATGATTATACTCGCTTTATATTTCTTAGTGTACTGTAGACACAATATATACCTCAATCGTTCAGAACGATTCTAAAATTTCGCCATAATCATAATACGATGACGTAGTACTGTTCAAACTCTATTTGATTTTGGAATGAGCCCCAACGCTGATTAGATTACGTTGCGTTGCGGTTCGGTTCTTAGTCGCGTGCGTATTTTTGGACACACACACTCTGCCACCTCCACTTCGAAAAAAGTCAAGGCTGAGCAAGCCTCGTGAAGACCTAGACTTTCTTGCCCCTTTACGAACACTTGAGTAATCAGGTTCTTCATTCATTAACACTGACTGCCTTTTGTTTTTCTCTGGCCCATCTATCTTTTGGATGTCAAGCAGTATGGCTACGCAAGAAATCACAGACAGGACAATAACAAACACGACAAGGAAGCCGATACAATGGCGATTAGTGCTGGCGTATTTGGTAGACTGGATTCTCTTAATGTTAGTATCTCCTTTATTCTTTCATGATGGAATATATTGACGTTGTTTGTTTTTCAGTGTGATAGCCGTCATTTCCTATCTTTTTGCTAGACTTCATCCGAAAGGACAAGAGTTCTCTCTAGTCGACCTTCGAATCTCACACGCGAATCTTCCCGATCTCATATCCGTCACAAATCTCATACTTATAACACTCATTGCGCCCGCGGTCATCATCGTCGCTTACACTCTACTTATCGCTCCATTTCCAAAAAACCCTCGCGATTATATATCTGGCTTTTTATGGCGTCGTAAGCTTTGGGAGATTAATGCGGGATTACTGGGTTTATGTCTGAGTTATGCGCTCGCGTTTCTTGCGACACAAATCGTGAAGAATGCAGCAAGTAAACCGCGACCGGATTTCTTGTCGCGATGTCAGCCAGACACAGGGAATATCACAAAATACATCGTCGGTTCATCTTATGGTACTACGGTAGCATCTAATTGGGCCTATGTAACCAAGGATATATGTCAAAATCCCGACAAAGAGTTGATAACAGATGGTTTTCGGGCTTTTTTCTCTGGTCACTCGAGTCAAAGTTTCTCAGGATTGTTGTATTTGTCTTTGTGGCTGGCTGTTAAATTCAATGTCAGCTTTCCAGCATTCCAAACGAGTAACACTGTTGCTACAATAAGACGAAGAGCACTTTCCACCAGTGGAAGTAATGCTTACCCTCTACCATATGTTACAAACACTGCAGCACCTCCAATTATTGGTATTATAGCCGTAATTGTTCCTATTTTAGCCGCCTGTTTCATTGCTAGTACAAGATATATAGAATATAAGCATGATGGATTTGATGTGTTGGCTGGGTGTCTTGTTGGAGCATTCACGGCTTGGATAGCTCATAGATTATACCATTCTAGTCTATCAAATGGTCAATCATGGGTTTGGCCTTCACGGGCATTATCTAGCGCTCTTCTTACACGTCAGGATCCCGAAATGGGAGTCTTGGCCGGAGGCACCATTGTCGGATATGAATCCATCCATGGACATCATCATTCAACAAATGATGCGGCGTTAGGCAGTAAATACCCCGAACTGCACGGATCACAACGTCACGACGCTACAGCGTACGGAGGTGATACGACTCACTTGGTCAACCATTCGGCAAGTCACTCTAATACCAGTCAACACAGCGCTTCAGATCGAGTCCGCGTCCAAAACGCCGTCCAATCAGCTTCTGCCCAACCAGCTTATACAGCTCATCCTGCGTTTACGGCCCAGTCTTCCGCCTTTGCACCTCAACAGCCAGCTTATTCTTACCCACCTCCTCAAAATGCTGTCTTGCATTCAAACAACGTTCCACAAAATTATGTTCATCACGCGCAGTATTAAAAAGCTTTTGTTTATTTTATTATTGATCTCTTATATAGTAAATGTATATCTATATTTCATATTATATAGCATTAATTCAACTCGACAATCCTACAATCCATAGCTACTCGAATCAAGTCTAAATTGGTCTATTATATTTTGATGTCCTCTCTGATACGTAAGTTAGCGTAAGTTACTTGCCAACTCAGTAACCCAGCAGCCAAAAAACAAATTATGTAACCATATCTTTTCTCATGTAATTATTCTCGATAACTTAGTTTAGAATACCACACTTTTGTAAAATGGATACAGATGATATAAACACCCCTTTTAGACTACCAATAGTCGCTTCGTGTACCCTGTATTGAACAAATGATTCCAACACAATATGTGAGACCGGGAAATTATCACGTGCATGTTCGACCATTGAATTATATTACAAATATTATCTCAGATTTAACTTCTGCGAATTTGTCATTAAGTTATTGGACTGACTGACTGGCTGACCTCGCAAACTTTTAGACCAAATTGCGGTCAGAAGAGGGCCACGCGTTTCGGGATCGTTTAAGACTTTCGTCCCGGCTTTTGGGCACACGTTTGAGGCTTTTTGTCAAAGTTTTGGGCAGACGTTTGAGGCTTGGGTCCTAGCTTTGGGCCAAAACGTTTGATGCTTTAATCCCAGCTTTTGGCCAACGTTTGAGGCTTGAATCCCAGCTTTTGGCCAACGTTTGAGGCTTTGGTTTCAACTTTTGCCAATCGAGCTTTTGGACAAACGTTTGATGCTCTGATCCCTAGCTTTTGGTCAGACGTGTGAAGGCTTGGTGTTGACTTTTGCCAAATGGACTTTTGGCCAAACGTTTGATGCTCGGTCCCGACTTTCGAGCGAACGTTTTGATGCTTTGATTCCAACTTTTGAACAAATGTTTGAGGCTGTAGTGTCAGCTTTTGACCACACGTTTGAGGTTTCTGGTGTCAGCTTTTGATGCTTTGACGTCAACGTTTGAGGCTGTGATCCCAGCTCCTTTCAAACGTTTCATACAAACTTTTGGCCAAACGTTTGAGGCTTTAGTGTCAGCTTTTGACTACACGTTTGAGGTTTATGATGTCTGTCAGCTTTTGGCCATATGTTTGATGTTTTGGTGGCAACGTTTCAGGCTTTGATCCCAACTTTTGATCAAATGTTTGATGCTTTGATGCAGATGCAAACCTTTTGGCCAAACGTTTGAGGCTGTAGTGTCAGCTTTTGGCCACACGTTTGAGGTTTTTGCTGTCAGTTTTTGGCTAAATGTTTGATGCTTTGGTAGCAACGTTTGAAGCTTTCATCCCAGCTTTCGACCATACGCGTGATGCTTTGGTGCCACGGTGCAAACTTTTGTCAAAACATGTACAGTAGTGCACTTTAGCTTCGACCATAAATCATCACGTCCTCTTCCGATCATTTTTGATTACACTATTGATAATAACATAAAAGTGGATGTTGTTCTCCGAGATTACATTTTGATCCACAATATAAGCTTTTTCCAAGACTTTAACCCTAGCGAAACAACCAACCACAAAAATTCTCTATTGTTTTCAGGGCTAAATAAAATCTCTGAAAGAGGCTTATCTCGCGGATCACCATCTGATCATCCAGGTCGACATCCACTTTTCATCGTGAAACTAACCTAAATAGGTAGTGACCACTGTGGTTGATACCGATGAATCCATGACAAAAAATTTTCGACATTTTACAGGCTTGGTTTGCTCATCTCTTCCAAAATAAAAAGCCGATATCGGACCATGGTATGCTAGTAGCAGTGGTAGATAGTTTCTAAAGTGCTTCCACTAAGGCACTCTAAAATAAAAGTGGGGAACTTAGTACCATCCATGGTTGGAGTAGTTGTGCCACGGCGCTTTTCCATATTTGGCTTAAAGTTGCACCGAAGACCCGAGCGGCCGGTTAAATGTGTCATTGCTAGAGAACTACTCCGCGAAGCTTATTTAATCCAACGAGTCATCCGTCGGAGTTATGTCCGAGGACCTGATTCATGAGGTAGCTAAGATAACCACCATACATAGACCGCCGAGACTGGATAGGTAATTGATCAATGTCCCGCTTCGTTCCCGCCGGGGTAGGCGACACGTCCCCCCGCAGCGAAGAATGGTTCAAAGCCCAACAAGCCGTCGAGGCGAAACAGCTAGAGAAACAAATCCGAGAACGTCAAGGAACATCTGGTGGCGAAAAGTCACTATACGAAACTTTGCAAGCTAACAAAGGTACCTCACCACCATCCCTCGCTTTCTCAATCCCTCTAGTCTCATCTCCAATGTGATTTATAACCGTGGATATGTGCTGACGTGATTGTAATTCAGCTGCCAAACAAGAGGCGTTTGAAGAAGTAAGATGCCCTCTCACCAAGCCTCGATTCCGATACAAGACTGATATAACGATCATGATGTAGTCGATTAAACTAAAGAACCAATTCCGCTCCCTTGACGTGGATGAGGTTGATTTTCTAGAAAACGTGAATGAAGTGGAGCGAACAAAGGAGCTGGAAATAAAAAAAGACACGAGTCGGAAATTGAAAGAGTTCAAGGACTTGCAGGCTAGACATGTGAGAGACATATTAAAAGCCGAAGAGGGGAGTGATGGGCTGGCGACAGAAGATTTGGGGGAATGGACGGTGGGAAAGAAGCGAAAGAAGAGTGATTGTGTGAAGAGTTTATTGGGGGTCAAGGTTAGACGATTATCTGATCGTGTCAAGGAAGATGAGGGATTTGTGAATGATAAGAAGGAAGATGTTGCAAACAAAGAAGTTCTTCAAGCAGTCAAAGTGGACTCCGATCTCTTTTCTAACAAAGATCATGAAAGTATCGCTACAAAGGGTTCAAAAGAAGTCAAACAAAATGGTCTTGGACTTGGTGGTTATTCATCGGATGAGGATTGAAAAAGATAAGATCAATCATGGAGAGTGAGAACAGCCCATGCAGATTACTTGTCAATTTTGAGATCAGAAAGTGATTGTCAATATGGCGGGGAAGAGGCAGCACGATATGTCATAACAATCACAGTCGAATTTCTGGCAGATGTTAGATTATGAAACTTGGCTGTTCTTATAACTAGGTTTGATCATATTGACAAATCATAAGACAAAGTCGACATAAGCCCCTGCTAATAAAAACAAAGGAAAGAGGGTGTGGAAACCTAAGCAAAGGGACCAACGCAGATCATACCCAGCAGGCTGGAATGATCCCCTCCAATCATTAGTATGAGGATTTCCACCATATATTCGAATGTGATTCCAAATTAGTGATTCCAAATTCTTGGTAATACTTTTGGATATGGAATTTCAGTTAGACTTTTCAAACCCTATTTTCCGGTGGTCTAAACCTAAACTTAAGATTCCAAAATGACGTAGGTGTCTCCATACCCTCATCAAACTCAGTTATTTGGAATATGTCTCCCCCATATTCGTGGTTGTACGATGTGTTTACCGGTTGCATCAAGTGGATCAGATGGAACCAAGTCAGCTGTTTGAATGTGATTCCAGGTTTAAAAGAGGTCAACAATGGAATTATGATAGAGCTCTGTATATATCTCGTTAGACCTCCGTGAGAATCTGGGAAATTGTCCTAAAATAAGCCCATTCGATAGTCTGTATTTGCTTTCTGATTTCTCAAAGTATCCACAATATTGCGAGAGTAACCATGATCAGGTTGTCATATCTAAATTACTGCCTGAACAGGATTTCTAATATTAACCTGACGCCTACCAAATATAATTAATTAATGTACCTATTTCTGTCGGGATTCGGGAAGAATTATGCTTTTTACATCAAACGAGGAAGATTTAGCTTTTATAAAAACGGGGAAATTTTTTTAAGCGTTTCGAAAACCTGAGGGAAATTAAGGACCATATATTTCTGACCTGATTTGACTTGATGATCGAACTTTGCGAAGCCTGAGTCAATTCGCCGAGGCAAAACCAGATTGGAAAAACTGCCAAACTCTTCTGGCACCAAACGGTCTAGAACTTTTTCCAACCCGGACATTAAGTATTTGCGGCCTTTCTACATACATTACAATCTCGCCGAACATTATGTATCAATGCTCTCTCTTTTTTTTTCGCATACAGTACTCCGTATCAGCCTCGTTTCTCTCGAAAGTGATAAGCTGTCTGGGACGTGATTCTCAAACGAATCTGAAGTTGCTCTCCGTTTCTCCTCCATGTTTCGACCAAAACCTTCTTGAGAATTTCAAGAACTGCCAACTTTCCGACTTCAGTTAATTCAAATATACCAAAGTCATGTCATTCTTCGTCGGTCAAAAAGTTTATAGATATATCTCACACCGTCTCGGAGAACGTTCTCAAAACTTTTATTTCTCGTTTCGTACAAAAACCTTTTATCTTCCATAACTCATCTCAAGCGACAGTAATTTTTATACATAAAGTAATTCGTGACCCTCAATGAATAGTGCATGTGGCCGAAAGGTATCGCTATCGGCCCGATCATGATCATGCAGCATTCTGTACATCATACCACTTCAGTTGCACCTCCAATTAAAAGGGCATGCGATGCTTGTCATAAGAGAAAGGTTGCATGTCGGTTCTTACCAAACACTCCAGAAGAAGGACCCAGAGCATGTATTACATGTATCTCTGCGAACTTGGCATGTACTTATGATGCCGTTCCCCAAAAGAAAGGCCCAAAGGGGAACAGAGCGAGAGTCATTACTGAGATAAGGGAAACACAACAACGATCAAAGCCTGCGTCTATAGTACAGTACCGTGCACATACACCACCATCAGTATGTGGATCGTCAGATCTTCTATCGCTGAGTCTCATCAACAAATGCGCGGAGTTCTTCTTTGCCAATGTGTATGATGGACAACCTATCCTCCAAAGAGCACAAATTGCTGGTCTAGTTGACAGAATGACTGTTGATCCGGAAGCATACTGCTTGATCCTCTCTTTGTGCGCATATATGCTTATGCAACCAAGTATGAAGAGACAAACTGGACTGGACTTACCAATATCCTCTGATGGTTCATGCTCGATCTCTTCAGCCAGTTTAGCCTTGTTAAACGAGGCAGTCAACATCAGACGAAAGTACGGCTTCGTGGAAACTTGTACAGAACTGACTGTGACGACTTCTTTCTTTCTCCGTGGCTGCTATCATTGCTTAGACAATAACAAATTGGCCTGGTATCACCTTCGTGAAGCTACGACTATTGCTCGAAGTCTAGGTATGCACGATGAAGAGTTTTATAAGACTCTGCCAGTCGAACATGAGGCCCGTACAAGATGCTTGTTCTGGCTACTTTTTGTGACCGAGAGGTACGATCCTCTAGTAAAGAATATCAAAGTCCAAAATGACTGACTTATTGACAGAGCTTACGGTATAGGACGGCATCAACCCGTCACCTTGCATACTACGATAGCCCACCCATCAACATCGCCAGAACCCTCAGCAGCGCCGCATATCGATGGCTTTTTGACCTTGATCAGTCTTTACGAACGTTTTGATGATCGGTTCTTCGGTCTTTGGAATAAGCTTACAGATCATTGTGAATTACCGTGGTTGATCGAGTTACAACATACCATATCGGGTTGTCTCTCGCCTAAATTGAAGACGTCTGCAATACAGGCAATTGATTTACAAGTCACACAGCAGTGGTTGAAAACAATCGTATGGCAATTGGCGATCAGCCATGGCTATTTATCGTCGAACGCTCTCGATCAGTCATTGACATTTGAATATCCCATTGAGCTCGGAAAGGCTGTTGTGGATGCATCTGTCTTTTTCTCACAAACTGCTATGGAAGTCCATGGCATCGGCTTGGTATGTTTATATTTTCCGTTTATACATTCATCTCATTTCAAAGGCTGATTTGTTTGATCTTAGGTCGAAAAACTCTTTGACATCGCATGTGCCATGATTGATGTCTTGTCCTGTGTACCGGTAGAGGAACGCTCTTACGGCTTTGGACCTTTCGATTACTTGATTCGTCTCTACGAACTGGTTTCTACCCTTCGTGGTGGAGCTCAACGATTCGTACCTATATTGGTCGCTAAGATCAACGAAAGTCTACCTGGTGTAAAAGTTCGTCTCGAAGAATTGAATGTTGAACGTCAACGAAAATGGTCGATATCTTCATGGTCTACATCAAGCTCGGAAACAACGAGCGCATATGTTACTCCGGACTGAGTCGAATCTCCATGATATTTGATCTCTGGGATTTGCACTACTGATTTCTTTCTCTTGCAAGCGAAATGTGTACGAATACCTTGTTTTCTCATGTACAATAAATACTATAAAGATGTTAGATATGATCTTATAGATTTCAATATTACTGTTATATACCCCGCATTTCTTGAGTTATGAGCTGTAATTACCGTCGTGCTGTATTTGATCTTTGACAAGACCGAAGTCGATCTAATATCCATTTCACATGGAAGTCTGCCAGTATTTGATTCACCAATATGAACGGCGGTATAATATGGAAGCATACTAGATTGTCATTGGAAATTCTACTGCATGGACCAGCATAATTTATAAAAAGTGGGAGACGAAGTCTAAATTCTCATCACGTGCCACGTCTTACTAGTTGCATCAGGTTGATTATAAAAAAAATCCATAATACTCCCTATCGATACCAAATCGCATCATGGCACCAACGACCGTGTCGCATTCAGCTTCAAAAGATGTGAAGAGAGAGTCTACACAGGCTCGAATATTAGGAGCAGGTACATCCATTCCCCCATACAGCCTTTATATTATTGGTGATTACTATATACTAAGATTTGAGTTTCATACAGGATGTGCAGGCATATCAGAACTCATAATTTTCCACCCCGTCGACACGATAGCGAAACGATTAATGTCGAATCAATCGCGAGTCTCATCCATCGCACAGTTCAACGCCGTGATATTTCGTGACTTGGCGGCTCCTTCCACGTCGTATTCGAAACGCTTCTTCAGTCTCTTTCCCGGTCTTGGTTTTGCAGCAGCATATAAAGTCTTACAAAGAGTGTATAAATATGGTGGTCAGCCGTTTGTACGAGACTATCTGGCCGTCAATCATGGCGATAAATTCGACGGAGCGTTTGGGAAAGGAACGGGAAAAGCGATAATGCACGCTACGGCGGGAAGGTATTTATTTTGAAAACTCCTAAATTTTGACTTGTGCTGATGGTTATGTTAGTATTGTGGGGATAGGAGAGATTGTTCTCCTTCCGTTGGATGTTTTGAAAATCAAACGTCAAACGAACCCAGCTGCTTTTGCGAATCGATCGTTAGCTTCTATAATCATGTCGGAGAACTTTTCTCTATATCGTGGTTGGGCATGGACGGCGGCACGGAATGCACCGGGTTCTTTTGCGCTGTTTGGTGGGTCGGCGTTTGCAAAGGAATATTTATATAAATTGTCGGATTATAATACTGCTTCTTGGTCGCAGAACTTTGTAGCCAGTTGTGCAGGAGCAGCGGCGAGTTTGATAGTAAGTGCGCCGTTGGATGTCATCAAAACGAGGATACAGAACAAGAGTTTTGGAGTCAAGGAGTCGGGGTGGAAGATTGTCGGTGGTATGGTAAAAAATGAAGGAGTGGGAAGTTTTTTCAAAGGTTTGACACCTAAATTACTCATGACGGGCCCGAAATTGGTATTTAGTTTCTGGTTAGCACAGACGCTTATACCAGCTTTTGGAAAGGTCATGTAAGATATGCATGTACTTTTATGGAGAGCGTTGATGATATATTGTAAAAAGTTAGTCAATATGATGTACTCCTATCTTAGAGCTTGGAGTGATAAATTGGTAGAGTGAAAAGTGAAGGAAAAAGTACGACATGCAGGATTCGCGAATGGTCACCCAATTCGCTACTGACTGCACCCTTTGGTATAAATTTGACAGACCCGAGCGGACGAGAGGGAGTATTTCTTCCAAGGTATGGTCGTACTTGATGATTAGTGAAGTTGATGAGCATTATAACGTGTCGACGTGTAAATTGATGGTGGTCACGTGTGCGCATAGATTTGATTCAGCTCCACATTCTTGACGATTTTTAGGTAACGTTGCTTCAAGATCCAGTCTATCCCAAGAAGCTCTCAGAGAACTCAAATCATCGACTATTGTGGTCAATTGTCTATTGTCGCGTCTTTAGTCGACGATCAAAGAAAGTTGAAGTGATTTATCGACTTCACCGCCATCATGGCGGCATCAAAACACGATCAAGCCTTTGCGACAGGTACACAAGCACATCAAGATGAGCTTCGGAGGAGAACAGGTGCTCAAGTGCCTGTCGTTGCTGATGGGCCAGTGGTAAAAGTCCATCCTCTCGAGGAGAAGAGTAAGCAAAAGGTATTGATACACGCGTATAATACCTTCAAATCTGAGCAATTACTGATCAAGAGTGTAGGTCAAGCAAGCAACACCGAGCTGGGATGAGGTTGAGAAGATCGTTGCTCCAGTCTTATTCACGTTACTTGCATTTTTTACCCGAATGTGGAAGATTGGACTCTCGCCTATAGTTACTTGGGATGAAGCACAGTATGTTATCGTCAACTAATTCACATCAAGGTTGAATATATATTGACAAACGAAATAGCTTTGGCAAATTCGGGTCACATTATCTCAAACGTGAATTCTACTTTGATGTTCACCCTCCTCTCGGTAAGATGCTTGTCGGATTGTCAGGATGGCTTGCAGGTTATAATGGATCCTTTGAGTTCAAATCTGGCGAGACATATCCACCAGAACTCAATTACACATTCATGCGCCAATTCAATAGCGCTTTCGGAGCTTTGTGTGTTCCTCTAGCATATTACACGGCAAAGGAGATGCATTTTCGTCGACCAACTGTTTGGTTAATAACATTGGCTGTCTTGTGTGAAAATTCATACACGACAATCAGCAGATTTATTCTACTTGATTCCATGTTGTTGTTCTTTACATTTACTACCGTATTTTGTTGGTCGAAATGGCACAATATGCAAAAGAAACCTTTTAGTGCAGAATGGCTCTTGTGGCTGGGCATGACTGGATTGTCAATCGGTTGTGTTTGCAGTGTCAAATGGGTCGGTATGTTTGGAACTGCATTGGTCGGTTTATACACTGTTGAAGACTTGTGGAACAAATTCGGTGATTTACGTATGCCAAAGGTGAGTTTTATAATAACGGATCGAGATGGTCGAGTCAATGCTAAGTTTATATAAGATCACTCTTGCATCACACCTTATGTTCCGTGTCGCTGGACTCATTGTACTTCCAATGATTATCTATATGGCGTCTTTCTATGCTCATTTCTTGATCCTCGAAAACAGTGGTCCTGGTGATGCACAGATGAGCTCACTTTTCCAAGCTAATCTTAGAGGAACCGAAGTTGGAAGAGATAGTCCTTTAGAAATCGTCTGGGGATCAAAGGCAACTCTTAAGAATATGGGATATGGTGGTGGACTTTTACATTCTCACGTACAGACTTATCCAGAAGGATCTGCACAGCAACAAGTGACTTGTTATCATCATAAAGATGCCAACAATGATTGGTTCTTTTATCCTAACCGTGACCAACCAGAGTATGATCCTAATGGTCCTCTTCGTCACGTCGGAAACGGTGATGTCATTCGATTAATTCATGCTCAAACTGGACGTAATCTCCACTCTCACACTGTACCAGCTCCCGTTACAAAAGCTGATCATGAAGTTTCTTGTTATGGTAACTTGACCGTAGGAGATTCGAAAGATCACTGGAAGATAGAAGTTGTTAGCGATGCTTCTTCGCGAGATTACTCCAAACTTCGCACCTTGACATCTGCTTTTAGATTAAAACATACTGATCTAGGATGTTATCTTCGAGCTGGAAATGTAAACTTGCCTCAATGGGGATTTAAACAGATTGAAGTTACATGTGTCAAGGAGAATAAGCCAAGGGATGTTTATACGCACTGGAATGTCGAATCTCACTGGAATGAAAGACGTGAGACCTTTTTTCCGATCTAGTTTCCTTAACTACGCTGACATGTCTTGTTTTAGTTCCTGATGGAGACGCTGCTGCTTACAAGTCACCGTTCTTTAGAGATTTTGTTCATTTGAATGTCGCCATGATGACATCAAACAATGCTCTGGTTCCAGATCCTGACAAACAAGACGATCTAGCTTCGCAATTCTGGCAATGGCCTATTCTACACGTTGGTTTACGTATGTGTGGATGGGATGATAATATCGTCAAGTACTTTCTCCTCGGTAATCCTATCGTCTACTGGGGCTCAACAGCCTCTCTCGGAATCTTCTGTGCTCTTATCACTTGGTATCTCATCCGATGGCAACGTGGATATAATGACCTAACTGTCAAAGACATTGATTTTATCCATTACGCAGGTGTATATCCCGTCATAGGTTGGGTGTTACATTACGTCCCCTTTATCGCCATGGCTAGAGTGACGTACGTGCACCACTACTATCCTGCTTTATACTTTGCGATCTTGACCGCCGGGTTCTGCGTCGACTGGGCCGGTCAAGCACTAGGTAAACAACTCCGATGGGGTCTGTATATTCCATTATTCATCACCGTCGCCGGTCTGTATATCTTGTTCAAGGACATTTGTTTTGGAATGGTAGGAAATCATAGCCAGTGGAAATACTTGAAATGGTTCAGTACTTGGAGAATGACTGACTGATTGATTGATTGATTAACCGAATGAGAATGGTGGTGGTTGTTGTTGCTGTTGTGAATTGTTAGATAAAATTGTTGTTATTTATACACGCAGATGAATAATACTAGTCATTTAATTTATAGAATCGCTCTGATATCTTATAGTATTGCGTCTTGCCTTTATTCTCATAATATGATGAATTTCAACAAGGTTATGGTGAAATCTAGATTGATTGACGAAAAGTAGAGTTACGGGCATTGATTTATTTAGGAGTGATGATACAGATATAATACAACACAATACAATACAATATACTACTTTAAAAATCAATACAGAAGCTCATCATACTCTACAAGACCAGCACCAACAATCTCTGCATCTAATTCGATCTAGTCACGATTATGTACGCTGCTAACCTAACAATCTCTGCATCAATTTCCCATGAAACATAGTCACATAACTCTCTGTATAAAAGCCGTGTTGAGACGAATGTTCGGCCACGAGATTATGCGCCAGCTCGTGCGCAATCGTCACGTACCAATACATCATAGCATTTCTCCAGGCGACCTTGTCTTCATTCCCAGCATTGTTCATCTCCGTCCAGTGTAATTGTATAAAATAGCGCAGGTTGCAAAAGACGCTTCCGGCCGTGTTGAAGGCGATGCTCGCGCCGTGGTCGTCGTAGTAGACGTGTATACTGTCTTTGCGCATCGAGTAGATGTTAGTGGCGAGGTCGACGAGCATGGTGCTGAATCTTTCCAGGGCTTCTACGTTTGAGGAAAGGAATTCCGAACGGGTGGAGGGGAGAATGTCGTTTGAGAAATAAAACTTTAGGTTGGAAGACGTAGTGGCTACAAAGGATAGGTTTTGACTAGGACGAGAGTCACAGTAGGACGATTGTTCTTTTATAGAAGATGTAGATGGTGGGGAAAATAGCGAGTTTGAAGAATGTGGTCGAGAAGATTGGATTGCAGACAAAAGATTCTTAGCCAGAATCGCAGGGGGAGTGATAAGCTCTGGCTGATTAGGTTGTGATGGTGTAGGGAAAGATGGAGAGTCTGTATATGGTTCCATCTGTTGTTGCTGTTCTTGTGGCTGAGAGTTACCTTGATTCGAGTTTGATGATGATGTCGGTCGATCGAGGTGTTGTTGTATAGACTTTAATTTATCATCAACATTGAAACCGAGTTGCTTACTTATATTTCCAATATTTGATAAAAAGCTATTACGAATTGGCATGGCTGATTCAGCAGAGGGATTCTTTAATAATGGTTGTTCTTCTGGATTTCCGAATGCGCCGGGCATAGCATTTGTAGAAACAATACTTTTATCTTTTGCAGAACCAGGCTGTATTGATTTTGAAATGTCAGAAGACATACTCTGAGATTGAGCCTGTTTCCATCGTTTCTCTTCATCACCAAGACGTCGGTTTTCTTCCTCTACATCTTCAAGACGTTTTGCTTCTCGTTTAGCTTGTTCATCCTCCTCTTTCTTGCGAAGAATTCTATCAACATTATAACCCTTTCGTTTTAAACCTTGCAAATTACTCGTCAAGATCATTTCAAGCGCCAAAAAATCTTGCTGTCTCGGTCTTTTCAACAGTAGAGGCATCAAGGCGCGACTAACTTCGTAAAGCTCTACTTTTGATGTAACAAATAGTGTCGCGTCTTTTTTACTTTCTCGATGAAGTGCGGCAGTCAATTTGTTAGTATAAGATGCGTTATAACCTCGAAGTGTTCTCCTTAATGTTAATGAAGAAGTAGCTTTAACCAAGAGTGTATTCTCGATCCACTTCGCGTCGTGTCGCAAAGCATCTGCACTATGATCTACGAGAAACAATCTACATCTTTGTGCGATTAACTTTTGCAGTTCTTCAGCGGGTATTTGATCTTTCAACAACGGACCCATGCTTTGAGCAGTATCTACTAGTGAACTCAGCCATGGTGTCCCTAGCGAAGAGTAAAAACTTTCAAATACTTCATCTTGAGGTGCTGTCAGTAATTTGTCCCGAAACCGTCGATAACTATCATAGTCATCAGCCAATACCATCTTAGGTGCAGACGACAATGAATATTCTTTGATCGCAGCGGCATCTTCAACATCAATATCCTCTTGTTCAACTACGGATTCATTCTTCTTGGAAGAGGATACTTCACGAACTGCAATCAAACAGGATGTACTTTTTAACGCCGACCACAGAGTTTTGTCAGACTTTAAGCTATTGACATTCTCCGCCAAACGGCGTATCAAATTGAGATACTTTTCAGGCCCAAGTGTAACTAATAAGCGACTCGGTTCTCTGACCATCATATATGCTAGTTCAACAGCATTTGGCTCACTCTTTGAACCGATTTTAAGTAAAAAGGCATTTGCTTCTGATCCAAAATCGACAAAATCGAATATATCGCCGTATATCTGACTGTCGCCAAGAAAACACGAGTTGGCAGATACCAACTTGACCGTATCTGACTTTGAACCACGCATTAACACGGGTACAATCTTTGCCTGTCCGAGTTGCTCTGCCAAATTAGACGAGGCAGCTATCTCATTCAGACGACCAGCAAAGTAGCCAAAAACTGCTTTTGCATCTGCTCTTGTTCGTGGCGCATCCTGAAAAAGTCTATCTCTACATAATAGAATAGGTGGATCTTGTTGTACACCAAGTATACCTGCATGCGCGTGTAAATCTGCTCGAAGAATTTTGAATTTTAAAACAGCACATGCTTTGTTGACAAAACAATCTTGTGGTTTGACCAAACTTGACAAATCATGATCTTGAAGGGGAAGGAATGGTATTTGACTGTTTCCAATTGCAAACCCACGATATTTGTTGGTAATATTGTTAGCTATGAGGTATATGAGTGCTGCATCATATCTTTTCGAGTTTCCAGCTCTCGCAGATTCGACCATTATTCGGACAAGGTCAGGCACATTGGGATAAGGCTTCAAACCTAGCTGAAAGAGAAGCTTGGCTTCTGGGGTAGTACTCCTGAATGTTTCCTGCCAGTAAAGCACCGGCAACCCTAAATCTCTCATTTGTGGCTTTGGTTCAAAAAGTTCAAAAGCACAAAACAACTGGTCAGTCTTTCCACCAGCAGTTTCAGCGGGACATATTGGTGTTAATCTAAGCTTATTCATCTCATCGTCAGGAATATCGTCCCTTACTGATACCAAATACTTTAGTAAATCAACAAGACTCCATTTTGTATCCGGTGATCCTTCTTGTTTGCACATTAGTCTACCAAAGACAACCGATAATTCGACGGTTTTTCGGACTCCGATTGCACCGAGAAACTTTTCTTTAACGCCATTTAATCCTTGTATAGTAGGTAAGTCATCAAAGAGTTTGACCGAGGAAAAATAAGCCTGGGACGGCCTTTTCATGCCAAGTTTAGTAGGAATCACCGTTCTTGACATTAACAATTCCGCTACGGTAGCTTTGGAGTTCTGGCTAAGACCATCCCAAGCTTTGGACAAGACAGGTAGGATTTGGGAAGCAAATGTCGGCGAAAGGGTCATGTCCTGATCAGCGACTGTAGAACCTCGTTCGAGGATAAAGCGTAACCACGGCACAATCTGTAGTTCAGACCAACCAAAAGCTTCGAGTTGTGATTTAGGGATGGATTTAATAAACTGAAATGGAATAGTAGTAGTCCGCATTGGCATATCGGATGGTAATTTGGAGATATTTGGATACGTCTCGATATTACCTAAAAGTAACACAGGACTACCAAAAGACTTTGTAGATTCATCAGACATAGTAGTCACAGTGCCGTCAAATAAGATGCGCACAGCAGATGTATCGAAAACATTTCTTTCCAACTTGAGTCCAGCCCATTTGAGCAGCTCTATCAACTGCACTTCGGATAATGCTTGTGCTTCCAACTCCTTTTTAATATCTTGAGTAGTAATATCTGTAATCAAACCGTAGCCTTGAATTTTGTTAACAAAGGCAGGGGCTTGTTTGACGACTTCATCAGGTATAACAGGAATTCCGTCAACGAAACTCAAATCTTCACTAATCAGTCTTACCTTATCACTTGGTAGTACACCTCGTGATGATAGAATATTAATCGAAGCTTTCTGACTGCATGTCCAGAATGCTTCTTCGATCAATTGACCAACCTGTGATGAAGGCGTTGATTCTTGGAATGTGTATTGCTTGAAATTATGTATAGCAGCTGGCAGAACCGCGTCTATATGCTGCTTCTCAATCTTCTTGCTGTCAGAATTACGCAAAGATCGAGTGATGCGATCAGATAATTCTAACATATCGCCCACATAAGAGACTCGACAAGCTATGCCAGCGACTCGGAGCATCTCAACATTCCATGTTCGCACATAACGTGCATTCAAATCGATGCTTTCTCTCTCGACCGTAGGAATAACAGAAGGAGCAGAAATGTGGGCTAATAATCCTGTTGTCTGAGCAGTAGGAAATCCAATAAAAATACGACCGTTTTTAGAAGGTAACACGGAAACAAAGATATCTGATGCCTTGTTCGCAGTCAAACCAGATGATGAAGCCATTGATGCGGCCATTTCATCAAAGGAGGATGTAAGAATGGCGATTCTCGTCGTCTTTGGCGGTGGTTTCTTTGTAGCACGCTCCAATTCGGCTGCCAGTTGTTTGGAGACAAATGTTTGAATACCGACAGTAGTAACCCGTAGAAAGACTGTCGCAGAACTCGCAGTTGCTAAGTTATCGAGTATTGTTCGTTGCATTGCTTGCTCCTCTTTTACCAACTTCTTGGCAGCGGTTTTGTTTGTCGAAGTCGAAGTTGTGAGTCGGCTGAAAAAACTCATGATCGCTTGTGCAGGCGGTCCCGTCTCATTCACTGGTGATTGAGATTGGAAGTCCGATTGTCTGTTCCATGCCACGACATTTAACCATTTACCATCTATTTGGGCGTTTTGGGATTCAACTGTTGTGATGCCCATTAGACCTTCTTTTGTTCTTGGATTGATATCTGCAGGTATTTTGATCGAAGCAGGTGGTGCCGATTTCTTGGTCAGGGTCAAAATATTCCATCTATCAAACCATAACTCAATCCCTTCTAATCCTACAAACGTCAAACTTGTGCTCAAAAATTGACATAAAGATATCAAGCCTGGTATCGGAGATCCCGCATTTCGATAGTCTAACAAGAAACAAGTATCTCCTGTAGTTTGCTCTTTTGTCAAATTGCCTCGTCTTGTAAATAAACTATTTCCCTTCCAATAGAATGCCATTGTCTGATTGCCAGATGTGACAAAAGGAGTCTCGCAATCTGCAAAAACGCTGTAGAATCCCACACCAAACGCTCCAATCTTTGTCTCGTCTGGATTTCCTTCTGCTATCCTCTTTAATCTTTGCCAATCATTCTCACCAAACGGCTGTCCGTTGTTCGACACAAGTAGTCGTTTTAAAGTGTGGTGTTGTATGACATGTCGAAGGGCTTCCGCATCACCGTTCGAGGACGGTGTTGGGATAGTCGTCGAGGGACTGGTTTCGAAGCGGATACTGACTTTTGTAGCAGCAGCATCGGCAGCATTTTGTATAAGTTCCCGAAGAGTTGTCCATTCTCCAGAATATCTCGCGAGTACTTTGTCGATCAGGGCTCGAGTGTTGACTGTTACAGCCTCTTCGTCAAGTCCCGAGCCAAGAGTCTGCTCGCGTAGTTTTGCATAATCTATAGACATGACCGTCTAGTCTGACAATACAAGATGTTTCGTGGAGGCGAGGGTTAAATGACCTCTATTTGTAGTATTTCATCACGACTCAAAGTGCTTAAGTGACCATTTTTCAGTCTTGCTATAATCTGTGATTGTATACTCTGATTGTGAATGTGGTCAAAGAGTGACTATTTGATAATGAAATTACTGTACATGACTATACTAGATCAGACTGATGATACTGTCTTGACAGCCGTGCCGGACTTACGCGGACTTAAAGATTTATTTGTTTATGGTATGACGTAATCGATGTTTTTGATGAAACACAACAATGGACGTAAAACTTTTATGATGCACAACTACTTTTATATTATAACCAGGAGTTGCAGTATGCAATCTATTAAAACCTATGCTTGCATGATGCCTTGAAGAGCAGATTGAGCATCTGGCGTAAGACGCTCTTGTACGTACTTGCCTATCCGACCGCTCGTCGCTTGATCTTTCGTTTTTAGATACGATCCTACCCAGACTTTGACGTCTTGAATTGCCGGGAAAGGATCTTTCTGCGGTAAACGGCAGGTATTTAAAGCGGTAAAACCAACTCCAAAACCAACATCGTCAACGTCCTTGTCCTCAATCACGTGCAGGTCATCAGTTGTTGGAGGAAGTGGAGGATTTATTAACAGCTTTAACAAAGCCTCACAGGTAAAAGCCCAACCCCGCTTACCATATCTCTCGACAAATGCTTCACTAGTGGCGAGCGTATGAGTCAAACTGACGACTGCTGTCTTTCGATCATACGGTCGAGCCAGCTTTTGGGTTTCTGGCAAGACTATCTTTGTATATATTGGAGTGAATATGCTGGATTAGAATATCAGTCAAGCAAACATTGGGATTGAAACAGACACTTACTCTTGGATACGATCTGTTATTGCAATAAACAAGTCGGCACCTAAGCCTTCTTCGTCTTTGGCTGAAAATAAATGGTAGAAGCGAACAAATCGCATGGTCAGAGTCTCAGTCTTTGAGCCCGATAATCGAGTATATATTAATTCCAGAATGTGGGTAAAAAACGGCTGTAGTGATTCAACATTGAACTTGCAAATGACAGTTTCGAGTAAATCGAATGCGTAAGTTTCATTGGCTTTAGATGCCAACAATTTCTGAAACACTAGTAAAACTGCTTGTAATTGGTTGTTGGCAAGTATGTTTGCTGCACCACGATTTATTATCGCTGTAAGTAGTCTAACAAGAGCAGGAACATTTCCACGAGAATTATACAACTGTAGTTCTAAAACTGGTCCGACAAGAGAGAGATAGTACTCTGACATAGCCCCTGAGGGATTGACTTCAAGAAGAGCAGCAAATAGTTGAAAGACATAGGGTTGAAACTCTTGTACATCTGTCTGTAAAATCTCTGCAAACGGTTGATAATAGGCTGTTTCGAGATAAGCTGAATGTGAAGAGCTTGCGAACCTTATAAGTGCTCCAATAGACTCGAAATGATAGTAATAAAACCGTGGATTACTTGGATTATGTTGTATTATTTTTGTAATGTTGATCAATTGGTTCGAAACAGTTTCTAATACCGTAGAAACGCTCTCGCCCATGACGATCAATACTCGCATCACCGTCTTCATAAGGAATTCGTTTTCTTGCATTTTTTCTGGCTTGGGGTCTTTAGTGATCAAAGAAAAGAGGTGATGTAAAAGGTCATTTGCGAGCGGTATGACAGCTTCTTTGTCAATGATGGGTCGACGTTTATCGTCAGTCATATAAAGTACACGTTCCACAGCTACGGCAGCGTACGTGTAGACTACATATTGGGAGGATCCAAGGTGGTTAACAAGTAATGGAAACGCAGCTTGCCATTGCTCTTTCGTTAGCTGACTTCGAAACATGTATAAAAACTTGATTGCATCGACTTGTAGAATGGGCTGCACTTTGGCGTCTGTTAGGTCGGAAGCGATATTTGTCTGGAAGAAGGACAATATATCAACAGAAGAATTTGTAGAAGTTACTCCACGAGTCGCAGTAAGCGTGCCTTTTGCGGCTATAGAAGAAAACAAGAAAACGGCCGTGTCCTTCTCCTTCCAATTCTGTGCAGGATTCTTTGCGCTTTCAGCTAGATAATGATTTATATATTTGGTAACGACCTGCGTAGTCATTGTCTCGAATTGCTCCATAAGTGCGCGGAGGAAATCTGTTGCAGCTGTTCGTCGAGCTCCACTATCAGACCCTTCTAAATCTCGACGTATATACTCTATTGGCTCATCTTCAAATAGTTCCACGTCAGACTCGCGCAGGGAAATGTTCGGTAGAACTACGTTTTCCACAACTTTGCCCATTACTTCCTCTTTATTGAAGACTTCTGCATGTTGTTTGATTTTTACCACAGATGTTAGAAATTGTAACGCTTTACTAACCAAGACATCATATTTCGTTTCTTTACCAATCGTGGTCAATAATTCCCATGACGTTTGTATGAATTGATTTTGACTTTTCGTCACAGCATCTTCATACTTTTGTGTGTAGAGTTGTAAAATTTCAAATATACCTGCTTTTATGTATTCAAGCGGTCCTGAATCAGATTCCGTATCAGTGTGTAGCAATTTATTGTCGTAAGTCAGGTATTTAAGAAAGAGTCCTCCGAGTGCATCGATATTCTCTTCGAATACTGGTGGTAAATCTTGACAAGACAAATCGTAGATAAGTTGTATAATGAGGATTAATGTTGGCGCGTGCTGTTGTAAGGAGTCTTTTGCATTTTCCGACTGCGTTATAGCTTGATCCACATTCTGGAACAAGGTCAAAAGAGGTGTACTAAATTTTTCAAGCACATGATTGATTTCTGTAAATAACGCATCTGACCGAAATAATGGTCTCCATCTTTTGAATATCGAATGCGCAACCTGTAAGACACCGTTGTTAATCGTCGGGTTATCTGGCGTCAATCGAGATACAAGATCCTGACAAGAATATTAGTCGACAATTGCGAGTTTGAGTGGAGTTTGACCAACATCGACAAGGCTAGTCCATCGTTCCCAAAAATCACTGTCTGCAATTACGCTAACAGCTTCACCCAATTGCGCTTGTATAGTGACAGGAACGGCTATCATCAAACCGATAAGTTCCGACTTTATCGCCGAGACTTCATCTGCTGGAAGCTTGTGTTCACCATCCTCATTCTAACTTTGTTAGCGACCAATTCACTAACTTGACGATGCGCATTAGACTTACTATCCAATTTCGGCGTATAAAATTCTTGAAAAATAATGCGCTTGCCAGCCGCGTTTTGTGAGCGTATGAATTTGATGCGACGATTTGTAGGAGAGTTAGAGAGAAGCGGTTCTTTGTCTCTTCTTGCTTTATAGCTAATTCGGCTACGTACTTGTCAGTTTGTCCACATCAGATCGAGTAATTAGAGCTCAATTCACCTTGTTTATTTTGTCTTGGGTCAAGACTCGCGTCTAAAAGAGATGCGATTCTAGCTATATCGACAGCCATGTTGGCTTTTGGTCAACACAAAGGGAATGTAAGGAATATTGGAGTAGATGAATTGATTCAGCTGATATACACAGCATACATGCTGTTGTTACGTTGAAACAAACAAAAAAATTCATAGCTAAATATGAGCACGTGACAATGACGCAACATATCCAAACTAAGTTACCCAACTAACCCAACACCAGCAACACTAAAAAGAATGTCAACCAAGAGAACTTCTGTCTTGAAATCGTATGTGTTGTACATTCTCCAATAAAAACATGATATCTCAAGATGCATACCGTAGATTTGGTACATGATTTTGCATGTACAGAGCTGAGAATGACGTAGATTATATGCATCGATCACGAAGACTGAGCAATGTTTGATCTACACAAGCGTTTGACATGTCTGATCGAAGAAGTCGAGCGGGGTTATCAAGTCATAGTTTCGTACCTGTCATGACGAGTGAGATTTCGTCATGATCGTGGCAAAAGGGTCTGTCAGAGTATTTTCCTACATACTCTGTCCTCTTGACGCCACGTACCGCCTGTTATAACGGCTTTTGTTTCGAGCCAAGGAGTGATAATAAGTTGACCGGTAACGGTTATGCAAGGTACGTCAGCTTATTTTTGGGCCTATGATCTCAGTGAGTAGAATGATCATTATCTACTCCAAGTTAATCTAGCACTTTGGTTTCGCACGCGCGCTGTTGTATCCAAGCCAATTGAGAAACCTTTCCGAGTCAAAGTTTATGATGATAATTCATCAATTGCTGATGACACCTATCTAGCTTCGGCTACCTAATTATGGTTCATGCGTCGATAAACTACCAAAGGGGCAATATCATAGGTGCCAAGAATATTATGCATGCATTCTTTAATAAGAATAATGACTTTGGTATTTCCTTTGTTTATATTTATCTTATCACTCCTATAAAGCATCATTTTCTGCAATTATTTCTTCTGTCATTATATTTATGTTCCAATCTTTGTTGGAGATTTCTTCGTTTGCCTCTTTGTTTGCCACTATCCTTGGCGTAATAATTGTATTTTGGGAATGCTTGCAACGGCGTAAGCAAAACTGCAAACGGATTGTAAAAACGGCGACTATGATCTATCGTTCTGGCATTCTCAACAACGGCTTTAAAGAACATGACATGGGCGATTTCAGTCGGAAATTTTCCCGTCCGTTTTGCGTTTCCGGTCCAATGAAGTATTGATCTGTAAGTATATATATATCTTTGTTCTGCCTGTTCAACTTTCCGTTTTTGAATTATCTTAATCATATTCAAACCTTTACAAATATCTCTTTGAATTAAACATGCGATCATCATTTTTATTTGCTGCAGCCTTTGCAGTCGCTGCAATTGCTACTCCAGTCGAGAGATCTGTTGAAGACGATTCATCAGCAAATGATGTCGGCACAACTGCTTTGACTGGAAACCCGCTTCCTTTCTTCCCAAAACCAATCAATCGTCACAATAAAACATCAGATGATGTTGAGGACACAGATGATGTTTTAGAAGAGGGTGATGAGACTCCTGAAGAAGTTGCAGACCTTGATAAGAGAGAAAGCAATGGAGAAGTTAGAAGAGACGAGGATTCCAGCGCATCAATCACGACTGTAATCAGTACATCAACAGATGAACCCACATCATCTACTATCATTGTAACCTCTTCAGTACGTAATCCAAACAATAAGCGATATGCTACCTCAACTAAAAAATCATCTACCAAAAAGTCAACAACTTCTACCAAAGCTACACCAACATGGACATACAAACAAGCCGTCCTCAACCACCATAATATTCATCGTAGAAACCACTCTGCTCCTGATCTCGTATGGTCAACCGCCCTCGAAGATTCCGCCAAGAAATGGGCGCTCAAATGCATTTGGGCACACAATACAACCATCAACGGTGGTGGATACGGCCAAAACATCGCCGCAGGAGTCAGCAAAAGCGCAGTCGGCGTCGTCGTTTCCGACTTGTGGTACAACAACGAAATGCCTTATTTCGCCGGCCAATACGGAAAATCTCAACCCAACATGGACAGCTTCGAAAAGTGGGGTCATTTTACTCAAGTCGTGTGGAAACAAACTTCCAAAGTCGGATGCTATACCGCGCCTTGCTCTCAAGGTATGAGTAATGTCAACGGTCGCTATACCTCCTTTACTGTCTGCAATTACGGCCCACCGGGCAACTTTTTGGGAAATTTCAACAAGGGAGTTGGAAAACCATTGGGTCATGCTAGAGTCAAGGGAACAAACAATAGTTTCAAATTGAGTGCTTACAAGAGTTACTAATCTTTCGATTCTCTCATCGTCCATTCTTGAATATATTTTATTCTATTGATTGATAACGCTTATCAAGCATTATGATATTCTTTCTTTCTTTTATTCGGATCTGATTCGACTTTTTATATCATGACAGTGTTGAAGAATCATTGTCGGGTTAATTTATTTATACTTTATATTTCTAATAGGGATATAAAGTATTTTATTGGGGATTTAGAAAATGTAATTCTAATCTTGTGCTCTGAGCGAGACTTTCTTTTTGTGCTCATCACTTTATTAATATCTTCATGTATATATATATCATGCATCACTCTTTTGTAATTGACACTATGTATTTTATACTAGAGATAATAACTATACCACATTAGTATTGTCATATCCATTTACTGTTCATAACTATATATGTATATGTCATAGCCGTGTCTAATTACGCTCAGCATCCTCGGCATGACCAGTTGGTCCTTGACTAGTATCTAAACATAAAATCAGCAAAAGTCACATCACTCAAATTGGCAAGTAACTTACAATCCACAGACACAAATGCACGATCCACGTCTTCTAAACCCTCACAACAATATTGCAAAGCTGATACAACATCGTGACTTTGTCTCAGCGGAGTATCTGGCTTGAGAAGAATCTCATATTCTACCCAAACATGATCTCCAGCATGATACGCTTTTACACTCTTGAACCCCTCCACAACATCACTAAACCGATAAGCCATGAACAATAACTTTTTCTCCAACGATCTATCAGCAGCCTGTCCTGATAACCTCGTGATATTCTCAAAGCCAGTACCGGCCCAATCGTAGATGATAAACAATGACAAAACAGCAGCACCGACGGGATCAAGCCACCAAGTTCCAGTCTTGATGCCGATCAGTGGAAAGATCAGCGACAGAGAATTAAAGTATACATCTGTCTTACAGTCCTGAGCCAGAGCTTGGACTTGAGTAGTTTTGATTCTCGCACATCCGATCCAAATGATTCCTTTGATAATTATAGTCCCCAACATAGCAGCGATTGCCAGAGGGGGTAGTTCTGCGGGCTTCTTCTCCTCTCCACTAGAAGGCAACAGTTTTTCCACCGACTCTTTTAATATTTGCATAAAAGAAATAACCATGAGAATACTAAAGACAAGAATACCCAAAGGTTCCAATCTCCTTCTACCAACGGGAAACCTTTTATGTAAAGCTGTCAATCTCCAACTGACCAACCTGTTCGTAGTCCAGACGATCAATACACACAATAGATCTAGAGCAGAATCGACCGTACTAGCTATCAAAGACAAACTGGAACTATAGAACACCGCTGTACACTTTGCCGCGAGTAAGATTATATTCGCCAGTACATTTATATTAATCGCCCACTTTGCCTTTTTTTCATCCTTTTGTCGCTTCTCTTTTACATCGTCGGGGAGAAACGAAGCAATGGCTCCTTGCATGTGCTGCAGTCCTCCCATATTCTCTCTGTCACCGTCGTTGTCGGGATCCGGGTCCATTGATTCCAAAACGTCATCTGCAATCGCCATGACGATCGTGTCGACTTCTAACCAATCGTTTAGTCTGCGATTCTGCTCTTCGTAGAATGCTTTGAGACCCTTTTTCTTCTTCAAGACTTCGAGGTCAGAGGGTGATTTTCGGAACTTTTCGAGATAGTCCCGGTCGATGCCTTTTAAGAGCGTGTCTTGTAGGTTTTGTCGACTGTAATTTCCATCTTTGTCCTTGGCCGTAGAAGTGTTATTTGACGAAGGATGGTCGCGATATCGAAAGAGGTCGGGTCGAGGTCGACAGTCGCCATTGGTATTACTGTGGTTATTTGTGCGTGATGAAGATCGTCCGCTTTCGACATCATCTTTATCATGATTTGATTGTGAATGAGACGAGGACCGATTGGTGAAGGAATGTGCATGTCGTTTACCTACCATTGTGACTATATATGTGGCTCTTGTAAGGGAATAAGTTGGCCACAAATATACTGGCTATCTATATACATATCACAGATATTACATACATGCTTTGCACTAGAAAATGAAAAATGGTAATGACGATTAATGACGTCGTTGATCAAGATTCGAAAATTCATAGGTCGCGTCTTCACGTGCATGACGAGCGCGTTTCGTCAGACATTAACTTATTCCTAACAGTTATTATATTTTATCATAGACTAGAAGAATGATCATAGCTTATAATAATTAGTAAACATGACTTGCATTTCATTCTCTCATCAATTTCGTAACTTCATATCCCTTTTGTTCCACGCTATGCAAGCTATGCAAATTATTTTAATTCAACGAATTGTGCCCCATTCTTTGATAAGACTCGATCGAGCAGATTCCTTCTTCTCCTTCATCTTAGACCCGAATACGTCCCAAAATCGAAGTGTTTCGTCTCCTGCACCAGTAACTATTGTATCTCCGGTAGGGTTCATACTTAGATACAACACACGATATGTATGACCGGTCAATGACACGACTTGCGACATTGACGGATACTTCCATACATTAATAGCATGTTGACTGTATCCATGTGTAGATACCAATTCACTGGTTAATGTACTAAATATTAGATTACACACCTGACTTCCGGTATCATGACTTTTAATCAGGTTCGGGTTTGTAGGAGTAGTCGGGCTTTCAACCTCGGAAAGTCTAGTGACAGGAGCATCGAAATTATGCATGTCGACGCTGTCCAAACCATTCAAGAACGGCGTATTAGCAGTTTGGTTAGTACCGATAGTGTTCCAAAATTTTATGCAACGATCTGCTGTACCTCCTCCAGTTGCCAAAAGTCCTCTCTGATGTGGACTCCAAGCTACAGCTTTGACAGCCGCTCGATGTCCTCCCTGACCATCTGATTCTCCCCATCTATATTGCCATTTATCGTCCACGCCGTTCCATACAAATACTTTGTTGTCGTTACCTCCGGAAGCTATCTGATTAGTATCATGATTCCACCGCAGTCCGCAGACTTCTTGTCTATGACCGACTAAACGACGAAAGTACTGGTCGGGAGATCTAACATCTCGATGGAGTATGCTTCTATCACGACTACCAGTCGATAATATATGTTGATTCCATGCCATTGACGATACTCTTGAACTATGTCCTGTCATTACTCGTAACCGTCGCCTCTTCTCCGTGTCCCAGACAGTGATAAAACCTTTGGATGTACCAATTGCTAGGTGGCATCCCTGCAAAACATTAGTATGCTGTGATGATGTCTCTTCATTACCAAATACTTACTTTTTGTATCCATCCGACGCTTGTAACATGCTCATCCTCGAGTTTGACTAATAGATCTACTTTGCCAGTTTCACTATTCCACAGGTAGACACTATCTCCCAGCCCAACTGCCAAAACATTTGAATTTCCCCAATCAACAAGGTTAAGGTAAAAGTCGTCTGCTAATTCAGGCGCATCGAGGACTTTGTAGGGCACTTTACTAACTGCTCTTGGTGCCTTTCGAGGTGATAGAAGCAATTTTTGTGAAGAATATCTGACCGGTGACAAAGAATATATGTCAGATCTTGGATTGACGTTCGGCCCTCGATCAGAGCGAGAGATCGAGCGCGGCGTTATTTGCGCAGGCGAAGAATAATTGAACATATTCTTACTTGGAGTCGATGGTGATTTACCATATGAACCGACGTTCGTTGGTGATCCCGGCCTAGCAGCCTGCGCAATAGATTGGGGTACCGCAGAATCAAACAGTTCCGATCGCAGTAAGGTCGAAAATGTTCTGTTAGCTTCCTCCACTGAGTCAAGTTAGCAGAAGCAGTCACTTTGAATTTGTAGGAAACCTACACTTTTGCACTTGTAGCTCGCTTTGTGGCTGTTTCTTCTGTGATCGTGATGGTGTTGCCGGTGAGCCATCATCAAACATCAAGTTATAACTAGCTCTCAGGTCCTGTCCGGACCGACTTGGTATTAATCTATCAAGAGCATGAGCCCACCTTTCAAGACTTCATGAAGTCATGGAAGCATACCGATCATTATATATCCGTGGTCTCTTCCTCCTCGGTGACTCTCCCGGTGTAGTCTCTCTTTCATGCTGTAATTTTACTTTATCATCCTCAACATCTAAATTCTGGTTGAATCGCTGAGTCCTCGCATCTTCATCATTATTTCTATCTTGTGCTTCATCTAAGCGCGGTAACTTGATCGGTTCTGATGGAGGAGTATTGCTTTCAGGCGGGGATATGAGCGGTTCTGGTGTATGCGCCTTCTCTAATTCCACTGCGGAAAGATTCGGTATACCTCGGGCCTCTAAACGAGCGGAATGTCGCATACTTGTTCTGACATAGGAATATTAAACGAAGGTATGTTACATAGCGATATGTCGTTATCGGAGCTTCACATATTATGCATTCATGATTTATAAACAGTCATTAGAAGATAGTAGAAGAAAATATCATTGGTTTGTTTGTTGTCGAGGTTTCACCTTTTCGAGGTTTCTATAAAGGCTTGGCATTCTTTACAGTGAGATTTGTACCAGTTTCACTTGCGCTTTTCCATTGTTATCACGAGCATATAATCTAATATTTTATTGTCACAAATGCAAGAAGCAGTGAAGGCATAATACTTCTCCAGTCGTTACAGCCAGTCTGAGATACATAGACTCATCAGTAGCTCACATGATCTTACAAAGCTATTCACAATGTTGTATTTTGCATTCTATTATATTATTCACGTTCCTTGCCTCCTATTAAATTACGTATGATATTTATTATACGCATAATTGTGCTCATGAGATACTTACTTCTCTTCTTCTTGCCGGTAGCGAGATAGTCGATAACGCTATTTGGTGACTTGGACAAAAGATCAAGCCACCATGTATTATGTAAGCACGTCGAGCGACACTGGGGCAAAAACCCAAATTGTGATGTGGTAGTCTTGCCTCGGTCAACCTTGAAAATAAATATTCATGCGTATCTCAATCAGAGCTTGCTTATAATGTCATGGGATGTACTCTTACCCTGCATACAGTGGCATGCATAGCTATTTCTGCTATACGAGTACAGTACAGTATTGTACAGTATGCGGCTTTTGGCATGCAAACGGCCCGTCTCGGATAACTTTAGCCGACATCAGCTAAAAGCTAATGAGCAGTCATGAACCCAAAGGTAAGCAAACAAACTTGTAAGTCAAGTTACACAAATTTGAGGCAAAATCGGTCTCCATGCAAGCTCATCCTGTACTTAATGCCATTTGTCAATCATGAGCGCGAAATCATCAGATACTCCACAATATGCCGAGGATTTTCTCGAATTCATCAACTCCTCACCGACCCGTAAGTTTCGGCATCAATCTAATTCGTCATATAAATTACTAAACAAACGATTAGCTTTTCATGCAGTTGAGTCTGCAAAAAAACGACTCGAAGCAGCTGGCTACAAATGTATAAAAGAAAGAGACTCGTGGGCTTCAGTCGTAATTCCTGGTGGCAAGTACTATCTAACTCGGAATTCCTCTACTATTGTTGCGTTCGCTGTAGGTAAGAAGTGGATCCCTGGTCAGGCGATAGGTATAATCGGCACACATGTAGATTCCTGTGCTCTGCGGTTGAAGCCCGTGTCTAAACGACAAAATGACGGATTCATACAATTTGGAGTCGAAACATACGGCGGAGGTTTGTGGCATACATGGTTCGATCGAGATTTGGCAATCGCTGGACGGTTGCTGTGTCGGACAGAGAACGGAATAGAACAGAAACTTGTAAATCTCAATAGACCCATATGCAGAATACCGAACTTGGCTATACATTTTGGTGATCCGATGCCTTTCAATTTCAACAAGGAGACTGAATTTGTACCGATTGCAGGACTGATTGAATCTGAACTGCGTCGCCTGAATGACGAACATACAGGGAACGAGAATCGAAGTTATGAACCGATCAAGAGAGTTACAGAAAGACATTGGCCACATCTAGTCGAACTTCTAGCCAAAGAAGCAGGAGTTGAGGTCAACTGCATTGAAGATGTGGAGCTGAAACTCTATGATCACCAAAGGTCTTGTCTGGGCGGTTTGAATAACGAGATGATATTCTCTTCAAGGCTAGACAATCTTATGATGACATACTGCGCTCTTAGTAGTCTGATCAATTCAACAAGTGAAAATGGGACATCGCTGGAAGATGATTCAACAGTCCGATTATTTATAGGCTGTGACAATGAAGAACACGGTTCACAGACGGCACAAGGAGCCGATAGTGATATGCTTCCATCTGTGTTACGTCGACTCTGTACTCTACAATTCTCATTACAAACTCCATCGACGGCCTCTTACGATCACATGAATGAGTTTTCATCATTTAATGCCGCATATGAACAAACGATAGCAAGAAGTTTTGTCATCTCGGCAGATATGGTCCATTCTGTCAATCCGAATTATAGTTCCAGATATGAGTCCGAGCATAAGCCACACATGAATGAGGGCGTCGTGATCAAAATTAATGCAAACGGACGCTACGCTACTTTATCTCCCAGTATCGCTCTGATCAAGGAAATAGCAAGAAGAGCAAAGACATCCGTGATAGATTCTCGTAAGGAGGCTGCAGGTGTGCCCATGCAATTATTTGTCGTTCGACAAGATGGTAGATGTGGCACAACTATTGGGTAATTATTCATCTAAATAGTGGTCGTATCGGGATATGTTCGCTAATCGAGTAACTACAGACCAATATTTGCGTCACACACTGGGATAAGGACTATCGATGTTGGTTGTCCTCAACTTGCTATGCATAGTATTCGAGAAACTGCTGGTGTACATGATTTAGAACACGCCATTAATTTATTCGAGAGTTTCTTTAGACATTATGGTGAATTAGAATCTAGGATTCTGATCGATTAATAATAGGATATGAGACGGATATAGACGCTCATCAATTGAAGTTTACACGTGACGCCAGTTTGTAAATAGTCAGCGTATCAAAGGAAACAAACAAGTCATGACTTTTATCAATCCCTTTCTCATCATTCGCCTTGCGCTCCTCTACGCAGTTCAACATACTTACTCTTTGAATTGAATCTTTAATTTTAGTCAGTCTCGTTGGTAATGCTAAACAGATGTCGATGCCCAGACTTCCCTTTCTCTGGCCATTTTTGTTCAGGCCAAGCAGATGTCAAAATATAGGACGGTCAGTAAGGCATCTCCGCACAGGCCGTACACGACAACAAGAGTTAGCAACGCAAAGATATGGGAATGCCAACGAGCCTCCGCCGCATCTTTCCGAGGGTCAAAACGCAGCCCATCAAAAAATATCAATAAACAAGGCGTCGAAGAAGAGCCAAAAGGATGTGACAAATAAGCAAAAGGCGGAGACGAATGAATCAGATATTGCGATGCCTGTTGTGAATGAAGCATCGTTACCTAAAGATTCACTGGCAAATGAAGCTTCCAAATTACCAGCAAAAGCTTCAGATGACGCAAAATCTAGACCAGCGCAACCGATAGAGAATGCGCAACGAATGAAGAGTCCCGTGGTAGACTCTGCGACTGGGAGTGCGATTGAAAGCATGGTCCCTGATCAACCGAATACGGTGCTCGATTTGCCATCTCCAGCAGCCATTGCCTCAAATGCGAATACGGTATCAGCGCCAATAAATCCACAACCAAATGCCAAACCGACAGACTCTGTAGCGTCCATACCAGTAACCCTCAAAAGTGTTGCTTCAGGCGAACATAAAGCTCCACACATAAATACACCGCGATACGTCCATCATTTCGACACGTACAGTCTTGTCAAAAAACTCGAAGAAGGAGGTTGGACACAAGACCAAGCAATAACGGTGATGAAAGCTGTCAGATTGATATTAGCAGACAACCTTGAATTAGCCCAAGATGGTCTAGTCAGTCAGAGTAATGTCGAAAATGAAACGTATCTGTTTCGAGCTGCTTGTTCAGAATTAAGAACTGAAGTGGGTTTGAGGCGAACTGCAGAGGTTGATAAGACGAGGACGGAACGGACAGCTTTACAGCATGAAGTTGATATTCTTGGTCAAAGAGTCGGAATGGAAGCTGTAGGACTTAAAGAAGATCTGAAAGGAATGGTAGAAGGACGAAAGATGGAGATTAGAGATGAAGGTAGGAGAGTCGAAGGAAAGGTGTGTTTTATCTATTCACGTTTATGTGACGTTGCTCGAGATTGTTATTGACTAATTTACCGTCATAGATACAAGAGTTGAATTATAGAATCACAGTTTCACTCAATTCAGATTCTCGATCTGACGTTGAGGGATTGAGATTAATCATTACGAAACGTGCTATAACTGCTTTGGTCATTTGTATATTGATGGTAGTGGGATCATTGAAATATGCCAGTAGTTTGGTACAACACGAGGAAGAAGCGAAGAAGAAACGTGCTGCTGCCGATGTCACTGCTGCTGCATCTGTTTCTGCTCTTGCTTTGCAAGGTCCTATTGTTGATTCGTTATCTGGAGGTGTTACACCGAATGATCTACGTGACGCTACAGGTGTCGGAGATATTTACGTGCAACAGGACGCCAATCCTAGTTTTGTTAGTCTTGGATAATATATGGAATGAAATGAGATAATGGGAAACGAAGATACGATAATTGGTCACGATTTTTCGTATGACTTTTAATATAGAATAGTAAAATTAAAATAATGCAAGATCATCAAGTGAATTAGATTTACAATAATCGCTACATCTCCATTTACAGATATCATTTTGGCCACGATCAAGAAGCCGCAGTAGTAGCGAACCTAGCCTTTCTTCTTTCCGCAGCTTCTTTATCAGCAGCACTTATTCCATTTCCCCCCGACTTTGGTTTATTTTCATTCTTCTTCTCCTCATTACTTACACCACCCTTTACCTTCTTTTGCTCCCCAACTCTTCCATCTCCATTTTCGTCCTTTCTATCCCTCTTTTCCCCTCGTCCTCTCTTTTCCGGTAGAGCCTTGTCCAGCCCTCCTACGCTGTTGGGAGTATCACCCTTTTCTGGTTCTTTATTACTCCCGAATTTCTTCGCCCTTTCTAACGCTTTAGTCACCTCCTCATCTACGGGCATTCCGAATTTTTTAGCTCTAGCGGCGCGTCGGGCAAGTTCGTCGTCTATCGACGTTGAAGCGAGGCCTGCTGAATATGATACCTCGGGCTTCGCAGCAGTGGTAGAAGATGTGGAATCTGCATTTTCGGTAGTGATGGAAATCTTTTGCGCCTCTGCTGCTTTATCCTGATTAGACGGCTCGACACTCGCTTTCGACTCTGTGGGTTTTGATTGTCCATTCTGTTCGACCGTAGAGCTAGGTTTTGCAGTCGTATCTGCAGTAGCTGTGTTTTGATCGGCCTTGTTGCCATTGTTATTCTTATTCGCCGCGTTTGTTGATGGTTCGTCATCCCAATCTATTTCATCTTCAGTTTGGTGCTTAGATCCTCCTTGCGCGTCAGACTCTTCAAGTCGCTTGACCAGTTCGGCTTTCTTGCCTGAATGTGGAAGGTTGCGCTGCTTGAGTAGAGCTTCTAGTTCGGCGTTTTTGAGCTTGGTATAGTCTGTTGCTTTTGACATTCTGGCGCAGGAATTATGATAATTTTAGTTTTGAGAACAATGCGCTATCAATTGATGTAGTAAGTAATGACTCTAATACTGCAATAGTAATGTAGTGGAAGACTTGTATAAATGATGATGAATTGGAGACCATCGCCAATGTCATCAAATTTGCGGGGAAGCACTTTGAACAGTTACTAGAAGCAGTGCATCTTTCACTACACCTCTTTCTAATATACACGACTAATTTCTTTTTTTTCCTTACGTATTCATCTCATTTCTAATTGCCCTTATAATTTCTTTCTTTATTAATTTGATCTTCCTCTCGTATCAATAAAATGCCATTGGGCAAATATGTTCGTTTACGTCACCTAAGACCACATGAATTACCCTCACATCCAGATTTGGCCGAACATCAACCACATTCCGTCGATGTTCACACATTCATACAGGATGTCCTGGAAGAAGCATCGACGTTTATGCTTGATTATGTTCCACGACATTTCGAGGAGAAATCTGCTGCTAAATCATCCCCGCCATCAAAGGCAACGGTCAGAATCGCCGTGAAAGATGTAAAGGCTTCAGAAATAGAAGAACTCGCTGTTGAGACTGGTCGTGCATCGGATGATGTCGTAGAGAATTGGGTTTCTAGACTCAGCATACATGAGAATAAAAAAGAACTTGGAACGGCAGATTGGTCGGAATTCGAAACGGCATTGTTAGTCGATCACGCTAAACATGAGCAAAAGTACACGCCAGATCTATATGCTGCACATCAAGTCATATCATGGGATCAGACGTCGTTGAACAATGTAAAAGGTTGGGATAAAGTTCAAATGGGTAGTAAGTTTCTCTAAAATGCGACCGAGACTTGATCGCATGAAATTCTGATCATACATTTCAGTATATGAGATGTGTCACAATATGCCTACTCCGTTGGAATCTCGTGTCTTTACTGCGCTTATACTAGGGGGTCGGGCCACAAGAGTAGCTGAAGCGAATTCTTCATTCATCACGGTTCAAATACCGGTTGAAAGTTCGGGATTACCAAATACTATGCACGCAGCTGGTAGAAATAAAGCAGGTCCTCAGTCTACCCATGGGCACAAAGAGACGATATCAGGAAAATATGTTAGTGTTGAAAAAGTCGATCTTATCGAGCAAGACACTAAAATAAAATGGGAAATGGCGACAGCGAGTGATGCTGGTGGTAATATACCGATGTGGATGCAGAAGTTGGGTACTCCAGGTGCTATAACAAAGGATGTAGGCTTGGTGTTCAAATGGCTGCATGATGAACGAACATCAAACTCATAGATAAAAGGTCTCTCAAAAATGTAAATAGACAAGCATGACTCGCGTCTGAATTGTACATGACTCCATCGATTTTACATGTGATGCTACTATTATATTTTCCCTTATAGTATTCATCATTCACTTTGATACATCGCTTCCAAGTATGGATCTTCTTCAGACTGTACGTAAAGAAGGATCTAGAGGTGGCAAGACCGACTTTACCTGGTCTGATGTTGCTACATCAGCCCATCGCGAGAATTATCTCGGCCATTCTCTCATGGCACCAGTTGGGCGTTGGCAAAAAGGTCGAGATCTAGGTTGGTACGCAAAAGGTGATGGCGATGATGAAAAGTCTGAGGAGCAATTGCGTAAAGAAGAGATTAAAAAAGTCAAAGAAAGGGAAGAAGATGAGATGAGAAAAGCGCTGGGATTGCCACCTCTGGAGAAGAATGAATTTAATGCTAATTTGATTGCGCTTGGTGGAGAGACGGTAGAAGGTCAGAAGAGAGTGCAAGATATTATGAAATCGGCTGGTCGTGAAGAACAAGAGACTGATGGTGGAAAGCGGAGTGGAAGAAGAGATAGGGATAGGCGGAATACGAGTCGAGAAAGGGTGCAGGATAGGGATGGGGATAGGCGGCACAAAGATTATTACAAGGGGAAATCAAGAGATGTGCGTGCTTCAAGTCGGCAAAGAAGGGATAAGATAAGATCACGGTCAAGATCTAGATCACGAACTCGGCGCACAAACCTTGACGATTATAATAGACGGGATAGACCACGTTCGAGATCGGATTCTCCTAGAAGAGCTTCAGACCGTAGACGAGATCGTTCTCGAGATCGCCGGAAATCTGATACTAGGCGTTGAGATGAATGCCTTGTCCATGATGTTACTCTGGAACAAGAATATCACACACGGATCCAATCATGTCATCTGCCACGCATGCATTGGAAGTATTTTTCTCCAGGATATGAGCTCAAATGAACTCCAACGACAGAGAAAACTACAAATCCACAATTTTGGTCCCTTCATTCACGCTCGTAGGTTTGGCTACGGCTAACAGAGAGAGCTTACAATTACCTTCATTATGATCAATTTTTGGCCATCTTTACTACACAGATTTACAGCCGACCACTACTTATCATAGGGCTGTCGGCTTGGCATTTCTATGAAACCCTTTGATCAGACCAGCACAGATTGGAAAGGAAGTTATACAGACGAAGTTGCTAGTCCGTCTCAAAGATTATGAAGGGCTATGCAACTCGTCCAAGAAGAGCAGGATGTGCCTACAGAGTAGTTATATGAAAAGGGAAGCGCTTAGAAGCGGGGTAATTTTTAGTAAAGACTTGATTTCTGTAGATTATCGCAACTAGTACGTACTTTCGGGAATGTGATACATTTCACCTTTTTCATGCAGTGCTGTGAGGAACTGCAATTTGAACTGGGAGTCGTGTATGCATCTGACACAAAATGATGGGTTGATTGGCAACTCGATCAATCGCAAAGTCATGACGCGACGAATTGTATGTTAATCACAAATCTCGACATCGATTCACATAATATTGACGTGTGTATGACAGACACGAACGCTTGTAAAACTAGGTGTATTGATTACTAGTGTCTCTTTTGTACTATATATACTAGACTCCCGATGGCGCGTCTTACCAAATGCTATTCATTCTGCACTCCCAAATCATCACGGGGATTTATTACTCACAGACATAACAATCATGAAGTGCTCGACAATAAACCCGTTCAAGTCTTGTACTCTTGATCCAGCATTATGGCACCGAATCGACAAAGATCTGTACCTCGCGAGCGGATGGACGAGTTCGGCTTTTATACATACGCAATGGAAAAAAGAGGAGGATTTAAAAACAGGAGAGAAAGTCGTGATTGATTTAAGGATATCTAGGAATGATCCAAAAGGTCTAGAAGATTCCCATAAAGGGGATAAATGGGAGTCACGTCCCGGCGGGATATGGATCTTGAGAAGTAGTAAACACAAGGATGCAGAGAGCTCAAAGGCGATTACTGGAATCGATGTACTTTATGGACCCGATGCAGTAGAACCGCGACATGGATGGACTATTAGACAGACTGCACTTTTGATTGATAGTCGTGATGATGGAAGAGATCCGAGATTGACAATGAGACGTGGTAAGGAACCTTCACATCGGAAGGACACTCCAGCGCCACGAATACGGAAAAATGGTAAATTCAAGATTCTACAAGTCAGTGATCTTCATCTCAGCACAGGATTAGGAGCATGTAGAGATGCTATGGACAAGAATGGTGAAGTGAGAGGTAAATGTGAAGCAGATCCTCGCACTTTGGAATTCATACAAAAGATAAGAGATGATGAAGCGCCAGATATGGTTGTTTTGAGTGGAGATCAAGTTAATGGTGATACTGCGCCAGATGTTCAAACGGCGATATTCAAGATTGTTGATTTATTTGCATCGAAGAATATCCCATATGCTGCAATATTCGGTAATCATGACGATGAAGGACCTGAAAATACAAGAATGTCAAGATCAGCACAAATGTCTTTGATGCAGCTTTTACCAGACAATCTTGCACGTCCAGGTCCAGAGGATATAAATGGAGTTGGTAATTACTTCGTACAGGTCGGAGCTAATGGCATGAGCAAGCATTCTGCAATGACTATATATTTTCTCGATAGTCATGCCTATTCACCTGATGAGAAACGCTATCATGGTTATGATTGGATTAAGCAATCACAAATTGATTGGTTCAAGGACACAGCTGCCAAACTCAAGCCATCAAACGACAAATATGCGTTCAAGCACATGAATTTAGCTTTTATACATATTGCTTTGCCAGAATTCACCATGGAAGGGAATATATATGTGGGAGGAGAATTTCGAGAACCTTCTACGGCGCCTCATTTTAATTCTGGGTTCTACACTGCTCTAAAAGAAGCAGGTGTTGTGGCTGTGGGATGTGGTCATGATCATGTAAATGATATGTGTTCACTTGTTCCACAACCGAATAAAAATTCAAAAAGAGATGACCCGCAACATTCATATGATACCGAGCGGCAAAAACCAGGGTCTCACGATGAGAAAGTTAGTGAAGCTGCGATAAAAGAGCTGGCCAATTCTTCAGAGAACAAGAAACATGATAATGGATTAGGGCCATGGATGTGTTATGCGGGTGGAAGTGGGTTTGGAGGTTATGGTGGATATGGAGGCTTTCATAGACGGGTTAGGGTTTGGGAGGTTGACACGAATGCAGGACGAATTACGACTTGGACGAGGCTTGAATGTTGTGGAAAAGACACGCATGAAAGACATAATGAACTGGTTATTGTCGAAGGTGGGAGTGTAATTCCACCAAGTCAAGCTTGAACTCTATCATAGCTTTTTATTTAACGCTCTCAACGATAAAATTAAAAAATATTCCCACGTGATCAAATAATAATTTTGAAAAGAGCTCTCACAGATTTACATGTCAACAATTATTTAACTATTAGTTGTCTGTCAATCTACCAAGCTAGCAAGATGAGTGACTCATTGGTAGACTCGTTAAAGCAGCAAGTCCAATTACTCGAAGTGCGAGTTCGGGATCTTGAGAGTAAAGCGCTTAGCAAACCACTACCGCGATCGAATTCTCTCGGCGACAATTTACGTATGATTCTTATCGGACCTCCTGGAGCAGGTAAGGTTGCTACAATAGATGGATCTCTTATCATTGGTTGACGTGTTATTCTGTAGGAAAAGGAACACAAGCACCAAAACTAAAAGAGAAATATTGCGTATGCCATCTCGTAAGTTTTAAAATTCACGTTTTGAAAATACGAAAGTTATGTGGCTAAGTGATATACAGGCTACTGGAGACATGTTACGAGCACAAGTTGCAAAAAAGACCGATCTAGGAAAGGCAGCCAAGAAAATCATGGACGCGGGTGGTCTCGTCAGCGATGAAATCATGGTAAATATGATTAAAAACGAGGTGGAGAATAATGTAGAATGCAAGAATGGGTTAGTGTCTTCCATCTCCATGACACTTGACAAGATATATTGAGCTGATGTTTGTTATTACAAGATTCATTCTCGATGGATTTCCTCGAACGGTAGTTCAAGCCGAAAAACTTGATGATATGCTTTCGTCTCGACAACAGCCCTTGAAACACGCCGTTGAATTGCAAATCGACGATGGTCTACTTGTCTCCCGTATCACTGGAAGATTAATCCATCCTTCGTCCGGTAGATCGTATCACAAAATCTTCTCTCCGCCGAAAAAAGACATGACCGATGATGTCACTGGAGAACCACTTATTCAACGAAGTGATGACAACGCAGTGACTTTGAAAAAGAGACTAGGTACTTATCATGAACAAACAGGTCCGGTAGTGGAATATTATAAAAAGACGGGCATATGGTCTGGAATCGACGCGAGTCAAGAACCTGGAGCCGTTTGGAAAAGTCTTTTGGGAATCGTGGAACCTCATCATCATTCTAGTGGTTTACTTGCTAAATTAGGACTCAAGGGTTGAGAAAAGTTTAGAAATCGATACATTGTCTTTTTTATACTGTAATATTGTAAAAATAAAGGGCAAATACATGGGTAAATATACTTGATAGACTTTTATATTATAAATTTTGTCACGACGAAATGGATATAATAAAAAAACATTTTTAGATTTATTTCTTTCTTTCTCGTATTATCTGTACTGGTTGCTGGAAAAGGCAGGTATGACCATGAGGCATCATCTTTTGAATTTGAGTTTTTCATTTGAATATTTTGTCATTGTAATTTCTTATCTTCATTGACAACTTTACTGCTAAATAGCACATACCGTAAGAATGACGACTAGCTCTGAAATGAATGAGTTTGATACGAAAGAGTTGGTTGCCACTGATGACATCAGCAAGAATCAAGATGGAGAATCGCAAGAATGGAATCACTCGAGTCGGGCTTCATTCACCACATCAGGCTTTTATCCATCGTCACAAGCATTCATCTCTCGTAACAGACTACGACGTAAATCAGCTCAAGATCGATACAGTAAAGCTGCATCAACAAGCACTACGAAACTACCATTTCGAAGGTGTCCAATCCCAATTGACAAGGACTTGACCTTCCCAGAGCCACCCGCTGTCAGACAACGTTCATCTTCCCTACGACCACCAGCAGCGAGAAATACATCAGCAGGTTCCGATACATGTAACCCCTCTCGTTCTCTAGAAATTATGCGAAGATCTATATCTACATCAAGACCTCTTATCGAAGCAAAACCCCTAGAATTGAGACCAAAACTAAGTAGAGCTCGCACACCAGGTCGAGCAGTCTTTTCTATTGCAGCAAGATCAGTCTCGAGGATTCGTGCACCTCCATTACCAGTCGTTTGGACAATCATTCATGACCGTGCATTGTGCGTGCTAGACGCTAGAAATTATACTCTCGACCAAAGTATCAAAAAGTTACGAAGAGCGTTTCCTGAATTAATGTCTTGTATGTTGAGTCCGGGGATGATTGATCGTAGATTACGAACTTTGGATCAGATACCTGAAGTCGATTATTTTCGTGTTGGAATGGAATTTCGATCTAGATATTCCGACACGGGCAAGACTGCAACATTCGAAGACTCGTCATCTTCTTCTCTGTCTTCAACTTTGGAGAAAGGGAAAAACACGGATGAGTTATCAGACAGTGCGTTGAGGAAGAAATGTGGTGCAAATCTAAGTATATGGCCTGATGTTAAAAATCAATATCATAATCATGTTAACCTATACAAGTCTGCTAGACCAATGACTATGATTGAAGAAAGGCCGACTAGTTTTCTCGAAACGTCTGACGAAAACCGTGGACGAGATGTTGATAAAATGAAGAAAAGCAGTATAGATAGAATTAACAAAGGATTATCAAAAAGGACAAGGGGTGTATTGAATGCCATACATAACTTGACGATATAAATTAGATATTACAGAACGTGTGTACATAGTAATGCAACGCTATTGGTAAGAATAAGCTATATTATATATTTGTACTCTTTTTATTAGATTTATTTGACAATGTTGCCTCCTATACCCCAGTCTTTAATCTGGCCCTGAGATTGGCGAGTTTATCTTCCTATCTTATCATCAATATTCATTACAATATTGTGGGTTGAGGAATGTACTTACATGTTCATCCTCTGCTTTTCTCTTGCCTAGTACTCCACTTGCACTTCCTTCATTACCATTAGAAGAAGAGGTATTAATCCCTTTACTTATCTCATCAAGACATGTCTGGTGATAAACCCTCCCCTGTGTTTCCACGACATCATACCACAACCATTCCTGAACATTCTCATCCCATTCAGGCGTGAATGACTCCTGACATATCGGACACGTAGTATTCCTACCCTTACCACTATCAGTCGAGACCTGCTTTCCAGGCGCTGGTGCGAGAACGTATTTCCTCTCGACCCGTTTTTTCTTTTCGGATTTTGAATCTGGAGTTTCCAAAGACAGAGGTTGAGGCGTGTCGTCGTCGGTGAGGAGCGAAATGTCGAGTTCGACGGCTTTGACCCATGTTATTTCATTAACGTACCACAGACGATGTAAACCGCTGCTTGTGTTGTGAGTGTTGGTATCAGCAACTCGTTGGTTGGTGCGGAAGTGCCAGTCTAAATGTCGAGCTTTGAGGGATTTTCCTTGTTCTGTTGTGGGGAAGCGAAGGGCACAGATTGGACAGCGAGATGGGAGGGAAGTGTATAGAGATGATAAACGAGTGGGCTCAAAGCTATAACGAATCATCAAAGGTTAGATACTGAAATTTGTAGTGAAAGGAGATGAACGGATATGTTTGGCTTACCCTTTTAGATTTGCTTGAGATAGAGCAAGTCGAGGTCGGACAGGCAATGTACCAGTGTTGCTTAGAATTGGAGGTATGGAGTTATTAAGTCCAGAAGTATTAGAAAGAGATTTGAACAAGTCAGAGGTCGATTGTGTTGCTTGGAAAGGAGGTATGCCGGTTATAGAGTTTGCCGCAGATACTCCAGCTGCACGTAAAGCATCTATCAGAGACTGAGCTTGTGTGACATTTGGAACAGGTGTAGGTACTTGGTGAACCATAGTCGGATTAGGTTGAGCTTGTTGCGCAGAATTAGACAAGAGTGCTTCTAGCGATCCGGGCGGATATTGTGGTATAGTTTGGACCGGATTGTGATATATAGGTTGTTGTTGGCCAACAAGAAATTGAGAGAGATTCGGTTGAATATTTGAGGGAGGCTGCCAACTCGAATGGTTTAATGGTCTGGCTTGCATAGGCGGTGATTTAATCACAGGTCTTGGTACAGCAGATAGACTTGCTACTTGTGTTTTAATAGCATTAATGGCTTCAGGACTTAGGTTTTGAGTACGAACAATGGTCTGCAGATCTACTAAAGCCTTTAACCTTTGCTGTATACTTGTATCATATGGTTTCTGAGCAAAGTCCGTCTTTGCAATTTCGATCAAAGCATTAATATCAACATCAAGTTTATATTTATCATTTTGAGGTTGAGGTTGAGAGTGTCCAGATAATGAAGCTAATAATGACTGAGCCGCTTCGAAATTAGCTGCAGATGAGTTTTGATAATGAGGCATCATGTGTCCATTCGAGGGTGGATTTGTTGGAGGTAGACCATATCTTGACATATGTTGAGGAGGAGTTGGTGAAGCACGATGACCACCAAACTGTTGTGGACCATTTGGAGCTCGTTGCATGGCCAGATTTCGGGCTTTCATAAGTGCATTTTCAATCACTCTTGTCGTATCAAACGGAAATACAGGTGTAGGTTCCATAGATCCCGGGACAGGTTCTTTCCACGTCTTCAACATTGATTCCATACTTCGTCTTGTGTTCGCATCGACGAGAGTATATGCATCCATGAAAGTCGAGAACAAATTCCGTCCAAGATATATTGTATATGGTGAACCGACATTTTTGACGATAGAGTCAAGAACATATAAAGCTGGTAATTTCTTTGTAGGTGCAGTCTATATAATTCACGTTAATCAGTATCAATCTATTAACATGACTTCATAATTTTAAAATCAACAGAATTGGATGACAAAAGGACATGACAATAATAATGCTTAACGGCAGGATATCTCACCGTTCTTATATGATTTTCCAATGTTCTAGATAGAGCCTGGGCATGTTCTATATTTTCTTTTGCAATTATTGTCAAGTTACTAATCTCATGACGGACGTTCAGTTGCAAATCGTTCAAGCAATCTTTAAAATCTGCAGCTATTTCATCAGAAGACATGACGACTATCGCACCAATTCAAAGCAGTGCGTAAGGGCTTTTCAAGATATTGTAACTATGAACGATGAGCACTTTTCAGAACAAGCCTGACAATGTCAAATATTCAGCCCCTTCAAGCTTCGACCCAATAACCACTACAACTTCATAGGACTTTTTATAATAGTGATTAATTCCAATGCCTTCCACTATAATTTAATCTATCCTTCAATATGTAAAGTCAAGATGCAATTAGAAACCCAGGAAGAATCACTGGCGATAATGAGGATGACAAAAACGCCTCAATATATGTTTTTTTGATGTACTTTGTATAATTGACGAAGGGCGTGTCTACTACCCCACTACAATATGCAATTATACTCGTAATATCATCGATATTGTCCCGCTAACGTAATCAAGAGATGAATGTTATTTGCAGTTCATCCACGAGAGATTAAATCTCTCACTCTTTCATATATCAATCAGCAAGTATTGGATCTTTGTCAAAACAATTTATTCGTCGGAAGACGTCTTCGTGGATGAGATCGGAGTCTAGACGGTTGAGGTAATTAGTGAAAGTCTTGATGGAGTAGATCCCTGTTTTACATGACGAGCTGTCGATCAGGAGCACTTACATAATCGATGTTACGATAAAGAGGAAGGAGGAGGTTGCAGCCTCGTAAACTTTGTTAAAGAAAAGTGAGGTCCAACAGCCATGCCAAGACTTTGACATGTTCAAGACATCACATGACTGTGTAGCAACTCTAAATCTGATTGACATCATCGTCAACATATTGATACATTCTAATTAGATCATTCTTCTGTCGTTATAAAAGTCATACTAGTCAACATGTATTTGCGATCACTCCTATTTGCTATCGTAGCACTGGTCAGCACCGTTTTAGCGTTACAAAAAGCCAAAATATTGCATCTTGTCAGCTTTCCGACCGACATAAGTATGTCCGACTTTAACAAGGCAAAGGCTGAGATATTATCATCGGTAAGACTCAGACATCTGTGTGCATGATCTGTAGATTGACTGTATGGTTTCTAGAATGAAGTAACTTTGGAACACGAATATATCGACTCTTTCAGAATGTTTGCAGTATCTGCGCCTGCATCATATTTCCAAATCAATACATATGAAAATCTAGGCGCTACAATTGAAGCGGATCAAGAAGTTCATATAGCAAAGGGTTCTAGTTAGACTAGGATATACGAGAAATATGACACAGGGTTGTTTATCTTATTGTACATAGTTTTGAAATTGATATATGCATTGGGTATAGATGGCAAGCGATTGGGCATAAATACTTGTAGGAATTTTTGATGAATCAAGTTTTTGCAGCTAATGTTGAATTTCAATGTGATTATGAGAGTAAATTGCATATCAAAGTGAAATTTAATGAGATTCCTGGCTGATGGGTTCATCGTTTTTGAATTCCTGAATCATGTAATGTAATTCATGAAATATATGATTTTTTTAGCCCATATACCTTCGTTACAACTTTGATTCAATGCAATAGTTTCGGTCATATTCGATTAGATGGATGCAAAGATTCATGAGCTGCTATCTGAGGCAATCTTCATACCAATCACCTGGACTCCGGACATTTATATCCAAAATAGAACTGATTTGTTTGATCGAGCCGCAAGATCAGAAAATCACAGGTTGACTGTCAAGTAATTACCATCAAAACGATTGGGTTTACTTATGATGCTGATGATAGAATAGGAAGAATATATGTCACTTGGCATTACAACACAAACCCTCAAGTGATGGCCTCACTCAAGATTACACGCAAGAATCAACCAAACCATACAATGATGCCTTGATTCAGGCGCTAGAACAAAGATCTTCTCAACCAAAGTCACGCAGTGGTACTCCTTCTCAATCTAAATTACTAAACAAACCTCTCGCAGAGTTGAACGCAACATATGCTTCAGGTTCTACGAAACGTCTTCTTACCGGCCTTTTGGCCTTGGAGGCTTATGAAGGTAGAAAATGTTTTGACGATTCCACGCACACGTTAACGACCTCAACACAATCCCCGAAAATACAAGCACCAACGTCGGCTACCTTTCGTCCCGATCTGCCCAAATTAAAGACTAATTATACGTTATCATCACAAGATCTTGATTCAAGTCGACTGATCTCTCAATCTCCATCTTTGAATACTCCGCACAGTTCTAAAAGTCATGTAGCGCCTTCAGACCGCCCGAAAGTCCCATCATCGCTCAAGAACTCAATCGACCCTGAACCGACATCAGCGCTTCAATCTCCACAAATGAACACGGCTCCTCGAAACAGCAAACCGACTAACGATTCACTAAGTCATGATCGACAACGACCTTCCTCAGCTCATGGTCTAGTCACTCATTCCAACATGAATGATAATGCTCAAACACCGGAAACCCACGCTATTGTTTCGGTAATTTCTCAAACATCGATGGCATCGAGTTGTGATTCTCTCTTTGTACCCGCTACGAAACACAGGCATGCTGAGGAATTCGCTAAACCTCATGGCTTGGGACTCACTAATACAACAATTGAACAAGTCGGCGCTACAACAAATGATGCTCAAAGTTCTGCAATGCACGTTGATACTATAATGTCTAATTCTGAACAACAAGGAACGGTCCTGGGTCGAACTATCGTAGATGCGAGTAGAGATCCGAGACAGCGGCGGATATAAACTATCAGTACAGATACTTCACTCTAAACACCGTTTGTCATGATCTTCATAATGTCAAGAGTCGTCATGATGATACTACAAGTTGTAAAATAATTTGATACGGAAATGATTATCACGAAATATATATACCCAATTTGCACAAAAACATGCTTAATGATTATACAAAGCATTGTAAAAAGAATCAAATACTTAATTTATACACATGAATTACCAAAAATGTCCCACTCTTTTCAAATTATACGTTTAGATACTGGTATCATGAACCAAAGTCTGTCCAAACCCTTCATTCGCCATGCTTAACCTCGCACATAGACTTAGAAACACTACCGTCTCCGTAGCAGCGAGATAATTCAACGCATCGAGTAAGATTTTGAGATGTCTACCGAAATTATCCTCGAAACTCTTCAGATTATCCTGCAACTTCCTCAACCTCGCTTCGTCATGAACTATATTTCCTTCTTGAGAAGATGACAAAACACGAGCAGCGTCTGGATCAGCTGCTGATAAATTCCGACTAAAACTGGCCGAATATTCAGCGAACAAAGTACATGTAGTCATTACTTTACTATTTATCCTCAACAACTTTGAATTCGTAAGCATGCATTCTTTAAGACACGTTGCTAAGAAATCGACGTGGTCTTGCATTAATTCGTCAACTGTTCTTGCTTTTCCCTTTTCTTTTTGAAATGATTGACTCTTGACAAATGTTGATTGTGAAGTAGTAAGAGAAGAAGATTCTAGTCTTGTCATAAAGGAATTCCAATTAGGTTCAATCACTTCGGATGTACAAAAGTATAAAAGTTGCTGGACGAAACATAACATTCTACACCTCAAGGTCCATGCTCGACGTTTCCAATTCTCTATCGCTCGTGATGAGGACCTATGTCTCCAGATTGGCGTTTTGGTTTGTTCGGACCATGATGTTGTTAATAACGTTTCTAAATGGCGAAGAGACAGTAAATAACGAAACAGAAGCTGATATCGAGTGAGTGTGACACGAGATACGACTAGACTCAGAGGAAAAGGAACTACAAAATCAAACGTCAAAGCTTCGAAACCGACAATGTCTTTATCTTTCTTGTCATGGTGATGCGCCGCTGGAGTATGACTGTTTATACTTCCACCTTCTGCATCCAAACCTTTGACATTGACGACCTGCATCAACCATGCTGTAAGTCCTATATCAGACATGATGATCTTGACATCTTCCTTGAATGGATCATCTGCTGTCACAGAACCTGGTTGACGTAGAACAATATCTAATAAAGATTGTAATTTACCGACGTTAACCGCTCTAGCAGACTTTTTCAATTCCAGTCTGCCAAGTTCTAAAAAGTAGGAAAGAAAATCAGAGCGATCCAAGAAGAAATAATGTTTCAAGCTTTGCAATCGTGCGGATAACGAATGTGTCGTTACCAGTAGTGTCAATAGAGATGAGTTGGCAAACGCATAAGCATTGTGTACATTTTCCAAAAATCTTAAATCGTCAAATGTATGCGGGACGTTGACGTTCTTGTCCATATCCTGAGCAGTATCAACACCCCCACATTCTCGTACAACATTGAGATATTTGCCAGCAAGAAGTACTTTATCTTTTAATGCATCAAGTTGAGGCGGTATAGAATCTATCCGTAATGTATATCGCTTTTCCCAATATTCATCTGTATAATCTTGTTCAAGCCCTTCTCTTTTTATACTTTGTTGTTCTTTGATCAGAAATTCTTGATGAGGATCACGGACATTTCCATGATGTAGCCATTCATTCAACATTGCCATATATGGTCGTGAGGCTTCACTTAATAATGTTCCATAGACTTCCTTTGCCGTTGGATCACCAGACAAGGCGCCATATTTTTCAGTGATTACCTTTATTACAGCACCACCTTTACAGACTTTTTTCCCCGATATTAATTCGCCATCTCCTTTTAGTGATTCTAAGATATTATCAAAATCATCCGATGCATCATTCATATCAATATCCTCCATTAATGAATTTTGTCGAAGTATATCACTTGATATGCTGTACAATTGACTCAGAGTTCTACCTGTTGACCTTAGATGGAGGTTCATAACATGTAGCGTAAAATCATTACTAGTCAGGTATTGATTCTCAATCTGCGCAACAAGAATCAAGTAATCTTTTAAGAAATCACGCATTGCCGCGCATAATGCATGGTTTACCATTCCACACTCTTCCTTACTTTGTACCTCGATAAAAGTCTCCAATGCTACGTAATATGTAGCGGTTTTTAACATTGCTGCTACCAAATCTTTCAAACTCGGATCCAGTCCGCTGACTAATTTGAATTGAGGCCCTACTAATCGACTCTTTTCTTCGGTTGCTTTATAACTTTCCGCATACCGTATGTATTGGCCTTCTAAACCCATCAAAACGTACAACATATCTTCTATGACGGCGATCTCCTGCTCTTCCAAAGTCATATCGTTGAACGTTGTCGGTAAAAGTGATGATGGTGCTTTAGATGCTAACGGAGGATTGGACACTCTTTGAGCAAGCGGTGCAGATGTATGAGGTATTAAAGACGCTTCTGGACGCCATGTTGGCCCTTCCCCATCACCAGGATTGGTCGGATCGCTGGCTTTTGACATCCCTTCATTCTGCTCTATTTCATCAGAAGTATGTCGCAAGGTGTTTTTGATCCGAGTCGTTCTTAGATATCTATCTGTAGTTTGTCGACTCTCAGTCCGCGTTTCGCCCGACTGTTCACTCTGATTGCCTCTTTCTTCTGGCACTCTACCATTCTGAACTCTACTACTCGACATTCGCTCTCCTCGAGGTTGTGCTGGCTCTTTTGTATCATACTCATAAAATGATGTCTTGGGTATAGCATTGGACATTACGCGCTTTCATATTGTTTCGTCAATCATTACACACGTCAGATCATCCGTTGAGTGTATTCTAATCACCATAAAGTGGATGTGAAGTTCGCGTATAAACAAAAGTCGCGCTGGTCCGCTCCGTAACAACGAGTCAGATCGGCTTTATATATTTATCACATGACTCAATCTCTTCATTCATCACCCATCTCATAGCTACGACAATGTTTAGACAGTAATCTAATCCAGACCTCGTCATCTGTATCTACACGACCAATTCCAAGAAGCCACGAAGTTGATTTGAAGTAGAAAGACTCCACACTACCAAAATGTTTATTGCGCGGTCAGAATATGGTAAGACGTCTCAGCCCATGACTGTGTTCATTAACTAACGTTCCTACCAAGACCGCGGCATCAAGTATGCTTATCCCTTATCGAATGATGGACCTAGATATTACAGTGACTAATAATCAAAAGCACATTCTCTCCTGAAGGACGGTTATTCCAGGTCGAATATTCACTAGAAGCAATTAAATTGGGATCAACAGCCATAGGAGTGAGTTGACCTTTTTAAACATCTATTAAAGTTGAACATTCATACCAATGGAGGACTTATAGGTCGCAACATCAGAAGGTGTCATTCTCGGTGTTGAAAAGCGAGTAACATCCACACTTCTCGAAACAAGCTCCGTCGAAAAAATAGTCGAAATCGATCGTCACATAGGCTGCGCCGCATCTGGTCTACAAGCCGATGCACGTAATTTAGTAGAACACGCCAGAGTCACTGCTCAAAACCATACATTCAACTTTGCCGAGCCACTACGAGTAGAAAGTTGTACACAAGCGATTTGTGATCTCGCTTTGAGATTTGGAGAAGGCGCAGATGGTGAAGAAAGTGTAATGTCTAGACCTTTTGGTGTAGCTCTTTTAATAGCAGGATATGATGAAGATGGTCCTTCTCTATATCATGCTGAGCCGTCAGGTACTTTTTACAAATATGATGCAAAGGCGATTGGCTCCGGGTCGGAGGGTGCACAGGCTGAATTGCAAAATGAGTTTCATAGATCACTTACATTAGCCGAGGCAGAAGTTTTGGTGCTCAAGACACTGAAACAAGTCATGGAGGAGAAACTGGATTCAAAGAATGTACAATTGGCCAGTGTGACGAAAGATAGAGGTTTTAGAATATATTCCGATGAAGAGATGGCTGGTGTAGTTGGAAAGTTGGAAAGCAATTGACCGAGACCCCAATAGCATAACGTTATAGTTACGAGTATAATAAATCATGCATGACAACCTGCTACACAAAGTTGAATAATATTTCTATTCTGTCATGTATTCTAATGCCACGCTCAACAATGTTAATACGTTCTACCTTTTCTTTCTATTCCATCCATCGTCTGACATGGCTTTTAAAAAGGATTGTCTTCTGGTGCTATCTCTTTCACAAAATAGTCTCCAAGTACAGGTATGTTCATTAATATATCCTTTCTGACTTTTGGTATATCTGAGAAAAAGAAGATTGCAAAAACTCCAGCGACAGCTCCAAAACCTGCTGCGGTCATACCGCTATTTTACTTATGTTAGTTGTTGCCATTCCTTGCTCGTGAGTTCATATGAATGACACATACAACTTTGCGGCGCGGCCTATCGATATTCCATGAAAGTTTGGACCGATTTTATAACTAAAATGACTAGTTAGTTTCTGTGATTGAAATCATAGACCGGTCATGCGCAAATCATGATGACTAACCTGGGGCCGTATTTGCTCTGATACGTCTTGTAATCTGGCATTTGTGTCCATGGCTGCATTCCTCCTCGTCCAGTGAATGATAAGCCATAATTCGTAGAATTAGGATACTGTAAACCTTAGTCATGTGCTCTGGCAGCTTAACAAGAGTGCGGAACATACCCTGAGTATCTGTGAAGGCTTCATTGTGATATGGGTATGAGTCTCGGATATGATAGGACTACAGACTGAGAGGCGTCGTTACCGGTAGTTGGATTATGCGACACTCAAAATATGCCAAGACCACTTTCTTTACTGCTTCATCGCAAAGTCAAATTCGACATTGTTCCACGTGAGTCGTTTATTCGATGCGATAATACTACTATGAATATGTAGTAGTAGGATTAATATGCGCTCACCTCATGTTGTATCTTAGATCGTTACAGACATGGAACCAGGTAATCGCATTGCCATCTAACAAGATCATGCATCGCGCTATATTCCTGGCGATATCTAGGCAGGAATTGAGACTAGACACGACAACCAGTGATAGCATAGAACATGGATAAGTCATCTAGCTCAAAGGTAATCAGTGAGTGCTTAACAATTGTGTTTTTCTTCATTTCTGCTCTGATTCATTGTGAAAGTCGAGTATTATGATCCTTCGGGGGTTTTTTCTTTGATACAACCAGAATTGATCAAGCATTTACCCCTTCGAAATTTATATTGGAAATCTCCTACACGTCCTTTGCGAAACATCGATGCTTTGTATATCGAGTTTATACCTGATAGTTCTTCATATGAGGTTTCTAACGCGGGGCTACGTCGGTCAAGTAGTAACCACGTACCCCGCCGAAATTCTGGTGATATATGGCCTACTGGACGACGGGCTTCTACGAGCAGATCTGTCGTTAACCCTGTCAAAGGTGATGTAAATCCTAAAGAAAGACGTCACCAAATTCCCGGTTTACGGGAGACGCCATTCCTGAAACTATTCATTGTTCGTAGTGATGACAAAGAGTCTTACAAGACTCTACATCGTGCAAGATTACGCGAATGGGCCAAACCGATGCTGCAAAATGCCAACCCGTCGGTGACAGGTCACAAACATGGCAATCACGATGCATCTGAATGGATGATTATACACGTAGTCATACCTGGTAGTCAAGCTGCAAGTGAACCACGATGGACAGCTGCTAAAAACGATCCTGATGAGCTTGCCGAGAGAGCGACTAACAAGACAAAATGGCCAGGAAAAGGTAATAGTACGGTATTTGATAAGATGCGAGCGGATTTCCCGGCTGGTAAGTCTGGACTAGAACGAGTTGCTCAGATCAGAATACCGAAAGAAGCCATTCCACCTCAATTCTTACCAAAGGTCTTCTTGCCTGGAAATCTGGTAGAAACGCCAACAGAGCAAGAGAATGCTTGGCAAGATGTTGTATCCAAGTTTAGCACGTTAATCTTACAGTCATTCGAAACACGTGTTAACCAATATGAAGATGATATCAGAGAACGTGAAATACAACGATCATTACCTGGATGGAATTTCTGTACATATTTCACAATGAAGGAAGGTTTGGCCCGAGGTTTCGAGAGTGTTGGTCTAGTCGAAGACGCATTATCGATCTATGATAATCTTGAAGTCGATCTAGAAATTACATTTGGGGATCATTCTGCATATCTTGGAGATCTCAAAAGTGTTCGACACACGCTTGTACAGATAACAAATAACGTCGATCACCAGTCATTCGATACAGCTGGGATAGCTCAAATGACAAGGATACTAGGATCACTGCTTGATTCTGACTCTGATTTGTACCGTGATCTTATAGTTTCGAGTACGATCTCATTGTTTGATTTTCATGCCTATATATTTTCGAGACAACGACTTCTTTTATATCGATTAGGTCAATTTGAGCCCCGTCATAACGCCCAGAAATTGCAGGCACAAAATAAAACAAACACTGAAAGCCAACTATTACATCTGGCTGAAGTATGTAAAAGAACTTCTACATTTGTCGCAGCGAATGCGCGTCTTCTTCGGAAAGAGGTTGATCTGAGCAGTGATGAATGTGATAAAGGGCGATATGATAGAATTGTACAAAGCTTTACTTCATGTTGGGCATTTTCCATTCTAGAGAGAATTCTGATAGAAACAGCCGTGTCTTTGACAGTTCCTATCGCGCAATCTAATTCATATCCGTTAGAAAAGAATAAAAGCTCGTTTGCTGTAAGAAGGAGTTCTATCGTAGATCCAGCAGTAGGAACAACTTCTGATACAAGTCTATACAAGCCTACTACAATAGGATCAGGCTTTTCAGATTTAGCTGCTAGTAGGGGTGAATTATGTATGTTACAAAGACGATTTCTCGAAATATTAGCTGTGAATAAGGGTTGGACAACTGGTTGGTTGGCATCAAGTCATGATAAACCCTTGGTGGACGACGGTTCCCCAAACAAGGAGAACATTATCGATCTGTCAGCAATATTAAAAGGTTCATTGGTTGAAGCGCTTTCATCGGCTACAATGTTTGCAAATGCATATCAAGACTTGACCGATACATCAATTCGACATCTCGTTCTAGGTGATAGACAAACTGCTGTAGACACATTGATGGGTGATTCTGCATTTCTGAAATATCAATCAGGTGACTATACGGGCGCTGCACAAATACTACAAAGGTTAGTGCCTAAATATCTGATGAGACAATGGAGTTCTATAGAATCTGAAATGCTACAAATTTATGGACAATGCCTCAAGAAACTCAATCGTAAGGATGAATATGTACGAATCACTTTGGCACTTATCAAAAAGAGTGCTTTGTCAAAAATTGATGATCAAGAGGAAACTGTGAACGCGCTACAACAAGATTGGTCAGCACGATTTGTAGATCTTGTCGAATGTTCGAAAGGCTTGCACTTGCCGTACAAGGCAACAAACGATGATATTCTTCTTGACGTCGTTGTCAGCCCCCAAATAAATCACTCAGGTAACAAAAGTGGATTCAACGTGGATGTGGAAATTTCATTGTCCCTGGATTTGAAAATTACGTGCGATCTAATCGAGTTGAAACTTGTTAGTACTCGTGATGCAAGTTTGACAGTCTTACTTTGTGCAAGGGGGCCGTTAATGATACAGAATGGGATATATCACGTACCACTTTCTAGTAATGTCATGGTTTGGGGCTTGTTCACGATACAAAGTGTCGTTCTACATTTTGCTCAGCTCCAATTTGTCAAGACGTTTGCTGCAAAAAGCCAAGAATCTCATCTCATTCTTGCTGAGAAATCAGTTACCAAAAGTTATAAATCTTCGCTTGGACCACTGTTGATGGTCTTTCCTCATGCAGAAGCGCTTGATATATCGATAAGATCATCCTCGGCTGTACATATTGATCAACAACGATCGATCGATCTTCATATAAAGTGTGGCAGCTTCAAAAGTGATATTTATCAGTTGAGAGTCAAACCGGCTACAGCAGCACTGCGATTATTTCCTGGATCTGCTAAAATCGTAGGATCGGATAAAAGTGAACTAAGTACTGACAAACAGAACAAAATGACGATAAGTCTTGTTGATAGTGAATCTTTTATTATTAAATTACCATATACTATAGACAACGCGACATCAGAAATTGTCATACGTCTGGAGATTACGTATACAATTGACGAGGTACAATATACAGCACTGTTCGAAGAGGATATCATTATTGATTTGGCAGTCGATGTCGATATTGTCGAGACTTACAAAGCAAAAGGACTTTTTGCAAGGTTTAATGCCATGTCTACCAGTGATATACCATTTATTTCACATTCGCTGTCCCTGTCTGCTGATGAGCGGTATATAATTGACGTCTTGCCATGCTCGGTGGACGTCCCGGTTTATGACAAACAACCTGCATCATTGACTTGTAGAATAAATCCACGGAAGAGCGTCACAGCTCCATCGAACGTTGTTGGAGAGGGTAGGAAACTCGAGCTCACAGCAGTTTATTCATGCTTGTTTGAAGTTGTACTAAAATCAATCGAGGACTGTTTTGATACGGCACTAGCTAAAAGTGAGCTGATTGTATATAAAAGACTTTTACGACCAATTCTGAAACGATTACTTGTTCGTCATCTGACTGGGTCATTTCTGGAGGAAGTCATTCTTGCTCGACATGTTTCAATTCCGGATTCTATTTTATTAGGATGGGATTCATATTTGGCAATACTACCGGAAGATACGCATTCTATTTTGCGTGGATGGTTGCATCAATGGCATACTGACAATTCAAAGATTCCAATCGACATCAAGTTTACTTCCCTTGATATGAGAAGATCTTTGATTGTTCCTGTAACTCTCACACCGATTGATATCCTGGCCACAACATCGTTTTCCTTTTCATTACCAAATTCATTATCAAATGGCTTGGAAGAAATGTCGTCACATCTTCCACAAATTGCCAGACTTGGTCAGCCATTGAATGTCCAACTTAAAATCTGCATCACAACTAAATTCTCCTCTCGCGACCTTCAAAAGAAAGTGTTTAGATTGAAATATACTATATTACCTTGTATCTCTTCTGACAATCAGAAAACAAAACATAAAAAGACTACATCTACCGGACTCGTAGATGATGACGATGATTTGGAGAATGACACAGACGATGATTATGAAACGAATGTTGATTATAAATTAGACGCGTTGCGTATTCAGACTTTTACACCTTCAGTTTCTAATCGTAAGACTAAACGACAAGAACGTAAAGGTTTAGCACCTCTGAGACAGGAATGGATCATTGCAGGACCAACGACTAATAGATTCACTCTGTCCTCGCAAGACCAAGACGGTCAGAGCAATGCTGCTGTATTTGACCTGATCCTCATACCCTGCAGAAAAGGTATAATAAATCTTCCCGACGTCCAAGTTTCTCTATCTGATCCTCACGACGACCCCGAAGGAGAACCTGAAGGATTGATTTGTGAAACCGAACATGTTTCTAAAGTCACGTCTCTTCTCGTCATTGACTCTTCACCACGTTCCACAACTTTATCACGTTCAAAGTCAATGACTAGTGAAAAAGATCACCAAGGGTCTATATACTCTACTCCTGTGAATGCGACCCCTGGTGAACACGCACGAGACACCTCCTCTCTTCAAACAGATGATAGAATGAAAAAGACTACAGATGTCGTTATTCTAGACGCTAACGTTACAGAAGGTGATTATAGTAGTACGGGCATCAAAGGCGGGAAAGAGTATTATAACAGAATGAGTATTGATAGTACCAACACTGTCAATATGAGTAGAAGAGGAACGTCGGTAGGAAGGAACTGGAGGAGGAGTATACATGTGTGAATTTGATATATAGTGTGGATATTTTGATGATGATGTAAAGGATATACGCGTGTCAATGATATAGATCTACATCTGTGACGGATTGCTGGCGAATGATATTCGTACTTATAGTAATATACACAACTTCAATTCACCTTCGTATATGTGCATATGCATATTCATCTTGGCATGGTCAGAAGTATACATACATATATTTATACGGTTATGATCATACAAAAGAATAACGATATCCAAGTATACACCAAGCAGTAACATGGTGATGATTTACTCTCCATACGAGAAAAATGTATATATATAGAGTAGGAGCATAGGTAGCGGGACAGCATACCTAGCGGGACATGGGGAAATAAGCTTACGGAAACTAGCGGGAAAGCGGGGAAAGAACTCGGCCCGTTGGTAGAAATACTCGTTTCAGTAATTGTCCCGCAATTAAACTCATTTCCGTAACTCTACTACAATTTGCCTTCTTTACGTCGTCGTGTTATTAAGTCTGAAATATATCGACTTTTTGGACTATTCTTGATGTCTAGCTAGCTACAACCCTCGTGTGTGCTTGCTACTAAAGCTACACGTGTCTATAGCACCACTAATACTCTAGTTTCAATCCGTAAGCTTGTAGAGCAATATCCGACCGTGAAACGTACAACTTTATGGCGGCGAATCTATGACATTAATATAACAAGCTGCTATCAGAAACGGCATAATAAACAGCAAAAGCTGACCCCTACAGAAGAAGCTGCCCTTAAGAAGCACATACTATATCTCATCGACGGGCGATTTCTACCGAATAATGCATAAGTAACATCTCTTACAAATCAAATACTTAGTAAGCGAGGAATATCACTAAAGAACTAGCTTATTAGCAAACGGTAGTATAAAGTATTCTACAAACGACATCCTACACTATCCTTACGTCGTGTTACTACACTTGAATCACAGCGATCATTCAATTTAGATCCGGCAGTTATTAATAGTTAGTTCGACTTTCTAGAAGAAAGACTTTATTCACGACCTATTAAACCACGTAACATCTATAATATAGATGAAACTGGATTTATGATTAGTATACCATAAGCATAGTATACGGTAGTACGCTATGTAGATCGACAGAAAGCAATAAGAACTAGTTCTAGTAATAGGACGTAGTTAATAAGCATTAAAACTCTTAGCTTAGGTGGCCGAGTTGTACCGCTATATCTAATTATCAAGGGATTAAGTGGAGTTAATTCGTAGTATATCACACAACTTTCTAATTTACTAGAAGGTAATTTAGTACGGCACGTAGTAATAGGCGTTTTAGAGAACGGCTGGTCCTTAACATCTCACGTAGTTCATTAGATTAAGCACTTTGAAAAGCATACGCAACCCCTCGATAATTTTAGAGTTATAATCACAGATACAGCTAAATTAATGTTACTAGAGAACTAGCGTATTCTTATCCTTAATGGCCATCATTCACACGAAAGTCTTGATTTTATATAGTATGTAGAAGAACATAATATTCTCATTATTCGACTTCCGCCGCACACGACACATCTACTACAGCCCCTTAACGTAGCTCTTTTTAGTGGTCTTAAAAGAGCATATTCACGAGAGATTAATTAGCTAAATCACCACAGATTTGTACATGTTAATAATCATGATTTTGTGCATTTGTACTCAGCTATAAGAGATACGGTATTCACGGCCGAGAATCAATCAAAGTCCTTTACTATAACCGGCATATATCCATTAAATAGAGCACGAGTGCTAGCGAAATTACCTACTATAACAACTACAACTACAACCACGACTACGACTACTATAATAATAACGACTATTTCAAATTCACCCCCTCCTTTAAGCGCAGATTCCTTAGCCCCCCTTGAACTCATCACAACCTCTGCTAGCTACTCTAAAGAAGCCACGTTAAGTGAAACGTCAATTGTACGCTATTTCGAAATCAAATTTAGATCGAAAAGCTTAATAACTAATAGCACAAATATTTAAAGCGTATTAAATAGAAAAAATACGTGGAGATATCGTAGAAGAAAGGCTAGCAAGCATAACAGCTATTATAACACGAAGAGATAGCTATAAGCAGCATGGTCGATCAAAAGGGGCTGTTATATTAACTATTAAAACAGTACAGAAGATCTAACAACAAAAGGATAAATTAAATAACGCTAAAATAGCTAAGAAGGCTACATTACTTCAAAAACGCACGGCACAAGCTATAGTCGATACATTTAATGAATCAACTCTAGCTGAAGTACGTACTACAGCTATAGCTCTTCTTATTAAGTGTCGCATAACGCATTCGGCTTCTTGTAAGGAATTTAACGAGACGAAGGAGCAAATTAACGCTAAGAAGGCGTTAGCGAAGAGTAGTCTTTCTAGCAATCAAGTTGCCGATACAGAGGAGGTAGAAGATGCTTCATAAGCGTTATTAAGTGGTTGCAGTAGTCCGTTTAACGTTAATTTTGACGATAATGTAGATTTTAGCTATTAGAAATAGACGATTTTGAAGTTTTTGGTTCAAAAAGTTGACGCCAAGCATGAGTCATGTGATCACACGTGATGTAATTTAGGCTATTTTCTAAAAAATAAGCTTATTTCCCCATGTCCCGCTAGGTATGCTGTCCCGCTACCTATGCTCCTACTCTAATCAATATATGATTAAAAATAATATATCAGCTAATAATCAAAATTACAAGATTATTTCTTTTTTCCAACTCTAACAGATTCCATCCTTCCCATCGTGTTTGTCGTACTATTAACATTATTACTATTATTAACATTGGTCTTCCTCTCAGCCTCTTGTATATTCAACTGAATTTCTTCATCTTTAATACCCTTTTCCAACCCCACTTTCTCATCTTCGTACTTCCCCTTCATTTTTCGAATCTGTTGCAACCGCACTCTCCAACTCCCTCCTCCATATTCTGCCCCAAAGCTTCTACTCGCCCACACGCCGGTGAAGAAACATGCGTTGAGGACTAGATTGCGTAAATACATACCTAGAGCACGACCACTGACGACTTTTGTATCGGTCGCCGAGCCTACGTCGGGTATACCTTCTCGTAACATGATTTTGACCTTGAACCAAGAATTTGCAAACCAGGGTGGAATGTGGGATAGTTCAGGATACAGGTTTATCCAAAAGGAAATATCTTCACGGTTGCGAGAGGGTCGATTATGGCCGGAGAGATCGTCGTCACTATCATCAGTAGATGAAGATGACGATGATGGAGAGTCTGATCTCCTAAACGACGGGGACATTGGATAAGTATTCGATGGACGACTTGTCAAAGGTATACCATAACTACGTGGTTGACTTAGAAACGTCGGTGGTAAAGATGACGATGATAATTGATCGACACCTGTCCGAGTCTCCAGAAAAGTAGTTTTTGATTCGGGAGTTACGACGATATAAACGAAATTGAATGCTGATGGTAGGGTATTGAAATTGAAATTCTCACCGGTATTGTTATACGCGATTGTAACAAAGTCATTACCAATATGTTGTTTTTTATTGAGACATGCAGGATCAACAACCATGTCGGTAGGCATATATGTTGCTATATGATAGATCAACGCGGTAACTTCGTCTCTATACCAGATAGTATGATCTCCATCGTTACTGTTCGGAGAAGTATCTAATCCACAAACGTTATGTTGTAAACCTTTTAGATCAAGTCTGCTTCCTAGACATTGGACCATGTTACGATAAGCTTCACTCCCCATTGTGTTGGCCAAGATTGGTGTTTCTGTATATTGATCTTCTCCAGCATAAATAACTCCGGCTTTGTAAAAGTCTATAGGTGATATCTTATCAAAAAAAGTGACGGATTTTATAGCTTCAGAGTTTGTTTGGAATTTAGTAAATGGTAGAATATCCGGAAAAGGTTCTTCATCTGGTTTTAAAACTGAATCTTTGATGACCTGTGACGGTGTGGTACCTTCTTTTATTGGCACAGTCCAGTTATCCGTTCCAGAAGGCCTCCTATCTGTCAATCTCGCCAAATTCTTCTGTCTATCAATAGTGATCGACAACAATGAATATTGATTGATATAAGCTACACTATCGACCTCAAGTGGTACTGGTCCTGTCAATGTAGTTTTATGTCTAGGTCTTCTACCTAATCTCCACATTGCATCAATAGTATTAATTGCATGTTCTTCAAAATTGCCATTTGAATCTTTTGTCAATAATCTTTGTCTAATCCACGGTAAATATTTAATCATATCTTCTTGATGCAAAGTATTATACCATTGTGTAACAACATGATAAGCTAATGCAAACACATATTCGGGAGCGGTTTCTGATGCTGCATGACCTGCTGGTGATTGAGGGAATAATGATTTCATGACTGATGATGTCGTCGATTTAGTTTTCATTTGTTGACCATCGTTATATCTTTTTGATCTCACGTAATCAATATAACTGAAACAAACTCCAAAAACAGTTTTGATTTCTTCTCCATGAAATGTACGGATGAAATATGGTATTCTTGATAGTCCAGCCAGAAATTCCAAAACATGATCTGCAGCTACGGATTTATTGACAATAGTTGCCATTTGTAGTATAACTCTTATCAGATCACGTTGTAATGATTGTGGAAGTTCATAACAACATAATGTAAGTGCATGAATACATGGAATTGTAGTACGGTCCCATGCGGTTAATCCAACAATAAAAGCACTGACCATATCTTCTGAACCCTGTCTATCAAAATAATCATGATAACCAATAAGTACAGTCACAATATGATATAAACATACTGCTACGTCTGATTGTTTGAGTTTAGTACATTCTGGTGGTCGTAAAGCATTTCTACGTCTCAATTGTGTACAAATCAATTGTTGTAATTGTTTAAGACATTCGACACCGTTACCAAACAATGAATGATTTGTCAACTGTGCACCAAGATGAACAATGATATAACTATAAATTTCCCAATCAGCTCCTTTTTCTATGGCTGAAATGACATATTTCAGCCACGGTACAAGATTTAATGTTGATCTATCATCATCTTTCGAGTCATATCTTTTTGAATACAATACAGGACTAACAGCTGCTGGCGGATCTTCTGGTAAACCTTGAAATTGTCCATATCTCCATACAGCTCCACTTTCACTACTTGCTGAAGATGAAAGTTCTTCATCATCTAGAACTGTGCGTGATAAGTTTGCCGCTAATCCTTCTCCTTCTGGTGATGGTATTATGAATATTCTATTTCTAACATCACTTCTTAACCTGAACAATAACCTCAATAACATAACCCCAGTTGCTGGATCAATATTTGGAGAGTTCAATCTTTCTAAAAATACCTCAATTAGTCTTTGACATCTCGATGCCGAGAAATTTATATTTCTCATAAATAATACAACCATTCCAGATGCTATCGCTTTACCTGTCGATATAAAAGATGATGGTTTTATCTCTGTTGCATATAGTTGAATACCTTTTGTAAAATATTGAACGACTGATTCGAACAAGTCATCATCGTTGATCTCTTTTGCTGTTATATAATCAACTACAATATCTACCAATGTCGATTGATTAGAACTTTCGAGATAGATGGTTGATATAATTGTGCATATTAATGTTATATTTTGACGTGATAAATCCGAATCTGTTTGCAATATTGCAGTATGTAATGCTTTTATGATATCAACTGCTATGGATCTTAACGTCGAAGAAACTTTGTCATTCTCGATTAATTGTAAGAGTAACTGTAACTCATTGAACTGATCAATTGCAGTCAATGGTTTTTCATAATCTTTCAACAAGTTCAATAATATATTGGATGGTAGATATTGCCCTGTTTTTAGACACACTCTCGTCAAATGATTTCTTTGTCGTGACGTTAATCCTTCGTTCGATATCACTATTAATTTCTGCATTGCTTCGTCAAGAGATTTTACATTTTCGCCTTTTTCAATTGCTTTTGCATAAGTTGTCATCAAAGTTGTTAGAAATCCATCCCATTCGATATCGGCAACCCATCTTGACTGTATTTTGAACTGAGTAATATATGTTGAAACAAATGTAACAATACTACTTAATAAACCAACTTGTAAATCAGAATCTTCGGTTTGTAAAGTGTGAACTATTGCTCCAACATATATATCAGCGTCTTTATTTGATCTCTGATCCACAAGAGTGGATATTAATAGCTCTATAGCACCCTTTGCTGATATCTCACATTTTCCAATATAGCGATTTGTATTGAATATTGAGACTAATCCGTCCGATACAACGTTTTGGTATTGTGATTGTAACATTGTTTTCAATAATTCTTGGCTTCTTTCAACAACTTGGCCATCTTTTCGATTTGCTGCATTAGCTTCTATCAAACACAATGCTTGCAACATAGATCTGACGCATGTTGATGGTATTTCTCCACGTGCTGTCAATGTGTCAAAAGTCTCGACTAAGTTCAATGCTTCCGATGATCGATCTGTATATTTTGCAAGTTCCGAAATATCTTCTATCAATTCAAGATCCATGACACAGTCCAAGTTTATGGCATTCTCAATGATTTGACATATCAGATTTATACATAAAGAGAAGCAATTCCGTACAGTGTGAATTCCAGAATCTTTTTCCGATTGTTCAGCACAATATTTAGCAAATGCACATGTTGACAAAAGCAAAGATCGGTGTGAGACACCAGCTGTGGTAGTACCTCCATTAGTTGCTGCATTCAACACTTTGACCCAGTCCGGCACTCTTTTATCTTTGGGAACGGATATGATTAGATTGACACAATGTACTCTTATGCTTTGAGGTACATTTTGAAATTTAAATAGTCGATAAAGAAGATCAAGACTTTTTTTGATATTATCATCATCATCATCATTATGATTAGGCGTTTGCAAAGATAATGCAGCTTTGTATATTACGACGATTTCAAAAAAATCTAATTGATGATCCTGGATTATATTTCTGATCTTAATACATGTCAAAGATGGATCCTTTTCGATGTCTCGAAGATTTTCTAATAATCTTGGTAGAGCAGCCTTTCTATCATACACCTCACTCCTTGCATGACGGGTAGAAGACCTCTGTGGCATCACAATAGCAACGTTGATGGTCTATTATGAGCGCCAATGAGAGAAGAGTGCTACCACCTGCATTACGCTGGTTAGGTCTATACTTGACCTCCCATGCTTTTTTATTGCTGTTATAGAAAAATTGATTTACCTTTTTTGCCCCGGATATTTCTCTGACGTCTCATTACTGCTCGGAATTTAGCCGGCGTTAACGCCCTAGTATCTTAAACAACGTCAATAAATATGTCATGTCCGCCTCGTAGTATACACAAATGAAAAAGAAACCAATAAAAACACCCACTGATTTTGTCGCAATTACTCAACAATGTCATGGGAGCAGATCTTCTCTCGCTCCTCGCGCCGGCGCGTGTACGGGTCTTGCTCCTACCAGTTGGCAGGATTAAAAGTCAAAGATTCAATACATTCACACAACGATTACAGAATATTCAGTCGGTGAGATTGAAGGACATCAACTCCGATGGACAATCTGGGAAATGTATTTCTATTATAATCTTCAATGATTTTTGCTCATTTCCTAACATTTGTTATAGCTTGTTTTACATCCAAAATATTCCCAGAGGGACGAATATATCTTGACATATCTTCGAATATTGTTAGCAATGACCAATCCGATATCCAACCATTCGAACCTTTTCGAAATGTAATGATAATAATAGGAATAGTAGACGGGCTAGAGTATAGAGAAGAGGTACATTTTGAAGAGAAACTTGTCGAGGATATGTCACGAGAAATATTTTATCAAAGAGCGCATGATAATCTTATCAGTACAATGGAAAATATTCAGGAGCATTATACTACCTCACTTTTGACAGAATTATTTATTATGGACTATGATTCTAATCGGAACAAGTCATGGATTCCGACGAGCGCAACTTGTATAACTTCTCAAACTTCTATTACGACTGGCATGTGTAATATTTTATCGAAATTTCTATTGCAATTCTCTGAATATGCTACAAAGATTAGAGCTTTACCGACCATCAAAACTCCACTAAAATCAATAAACAACTCACAAACACCTCCAATACCGTCACAACGACAATTTTCGGCCAATAACAAATCAAAATCAGAAAGAGTATTTTCGTTCAAGGACGATAATTCCGACAAAGGAAACTTCTCATCAATACCATCCATTACTGGTGATAGTCCGAATATGAGTATTGTAGATAGTCCAAGACCAGAATCTCCTTCTATTCTAAATGATGACCCTGCATCTCCTGATTTATCAGCTGATGTGTCATCAGCGGAAAATCTATACAAGAAAAAGCCGCGTCCCGTGTCAATGAATACTGAAAAAACAAGTAAATCCATCATAATACATTCGGCAGAAAGAGATCGTAATATAGGAAAAGCCAGAGTTGGGCTAATAATAGGTAATTTGTATTTAATGGCAGGTATTTGGAATGAAGCATGGAAAGAATTACTTGAAAATACAAACAAATTAAAATCTTTGAATGATTACATTTGGGTGGCAATAGGTGTCGAAAAATTACTCTTATGTATGATTTTATTAGGGTCCGAAGGCTTTAGTTTTCAAGTTCCAAATGTTTGTCTTTTATCAATGGAAAAACACGGTGGATTACCTTTATTTGAATATGGCAGAGATAATGCCTTGAAAATTGGTCATCAGGAAACATTAGCAGCAAATGCATCATTGATCCGTCTTGGATCATGTGTCCATGAGGTTTCTTCGACAATAATATCATACGTTGATAAAGCAGGAATTATTGCTGGAGAATATTTGTTACAACGGTCATTTTCTGAGCTTGTACTGAGATTAAGTTTACTACAAGTTTTTGTGCAAAACAACAATGAATCAGCGTATTCACCTGAAGAGATATTCTCACCTGGTAAACTAGATTCATTGAAAAGGACATCCAAAGATATGCCAGGTTTATCAAATTCTAGTATTTCTCAATTTGTCTATAGAGCTTTTCCAGAAACATTATATTCGGATGATTCTATTACTGATATTAGTTTGATATTGATTAATATCATAAGTGTATTATCACTTATTAAAATGGATCGTAAAAAGGCGATGATTATCAAAGAGTATATATCTCTAATTATACCATCTCTTCAACGTGCAAGAATGCTCGGAGCTGCTGAAGTTGGTGTACACCCTTTGGACAATTTAATGTTTGTTCGACAATCTAGCATTGAGGATCAATCTCCAAAGATCAACAAGATTATCGGCCCTATGAGGAATGTATATTTGCCGATAGAGAATAAACCCGGTGACATAGACAGTTTCGAAAGCATGTTAGACAAAGTTGTTCGATCTGCATCACTTGATCATATTGGTAATCTTAACCTAAAACTTGATGTATTACGTAAAAGCATAAGTTTTTGTGAATCAATACCTGATCTTGAAGGCGTGGCTATGAATGCTGCTTTACTTTTACGTACAGCTGGACCACAGAAACCAATCATGATATCAGATATGACGAAGACAGTGAATTTACAACATGAAGAACAAGTTCGACTAGCCGATCAGATTGTAACGGCAGTTATGACTTGTGAGGAGATTAATATCGAAATTGCTAAACCTCATTATTGGGATGATTTCCTTGTGAGAAATATACAATTATTAAGAGACAACAATGCTGAAAACTTTACTCAACGTAAATCATCAGATCTTATCGCTAACAATAATATATCAACACATAAGAAATCCCCAAAGGTTGATATGATGTCAAATAATAATATCGTAGTTGTAGGAGAATCTATATGGTTAGCTATAGTTCTTCAGAATCCTCACGCTTTTGATATTCGTATAGAACATATGGAATTGATTACGGATGATCATAGATCTGTTGACATTATACAAGAAACTGCAATACTTGGCTCTACAAGATTGCAAGAAATTTTATGTCGAGTCAAATTTGAACAATCTGGTACAATTATTATTAATGCATGTAAGATACGTATGGCAGGTTGTCGAGACGATATATTTGCTATATATAATAATGAATGGGAATATGAAAATGTCAACAAGCTTAAAAATATCCAAATAACAAATGAGATTGATCAGATTGGAAGAATACCCAAAACTCTACAATCAAAATTACAAGTAATTCCTGAACAACCACGACTTGAAGTAGAATTGACAAATGTCAATGATCAGTCAGTAACTTTGTTTGATGGTGAAAGAAAGATTATTATTGTATCCTTGAAGAACACCTCGATGACTAGGAATATCAATTATTTGAAGATAAGCCTCTCGGACAATTATACACAATCTTTACGTGATACAATCGAGGGATTTGACATGGCGCGAAATGCTTCATATGACGCAGAGTATGAATTGAGACATTCGCCAATATTACAGTGCAAAAGAGTTGATGAACAAAATTCTGAAACGATACCTGCTAATTCATCTGCTACATTCGAACTAATTATGATTGGCAAGACTGGACTGAAGACTTGTAGTCTAAACTTTGAATATGGAAATACTGAAGGTCTAGAATCATCGAACGAGCAATTTTATACACGCCATCATTCTATCAATCTAAATTTGACTGTTCAACCTAGTCCAGAGATCAACCAATTTGATATTATATCGCTACCGAGATTATCTATGACCAATAAGAACAATAGATATGATGATGAACATTATTGTAAATTGTTCTTCGAATTGAGGAATCCAATGTCTAATCATGTATCGATTGTTTTGAAATATCGCAATGATGACGTTGGATTCATTGATGGTAAGATGAATATTCATTCTGGCCAGACTGAACGGATGGAATTGGATATACCCCGTATTTATATTGATAACAGTCATGATTCTATTCCGACTTTATCATCTCAACCACGTCAAACAATTGTAAAATCAAAATCAGACCAAGATGTCGAATATGAAAGATTCGAAAGAGTGAAGTTTTGGTACCGAGAATATCTTTTGAACCGTCTTGAAGCGACATGGTATGATGAACATACTGGACGTCATGGTAATGTTAACTTAAGATCTGCATTGAAATTAAATCAAACGACTTTGAACGTCTTGAAACTAGAAGATGTTGATATATCTACTTGTATTATCTACAAAGATCAGGACGAAAAACTAGACGTGACTGATCTGGTAAGTGGAGAATTTTATACCTTGCATGTCAACCTTGTAAATCGATCGACTGGAGAAATATCATCGATAATACGAATACAACCAATACTTGCTCATCAAAGTCGGATCGTGTTGGCTTTGGAATTAGCTAATCGTAACATTCTCTGGTCAGGGACGTTACAACAATCATTAGCAATATTAAAAAGTAGAGATGCGACGAGTTTTGATCTTGGGTTTTGTATATTATCTCCTGGAGTCTACAAGATTGGAATAATAGTTGAAGAAACTATGGCTGAAGGTAATAACTCTAGAAGAACATGGCAATGTCCTGAACAATGTATATTAAATATCAAAGAATGATTCATGTATTTTAAACATCTTCAAGGAATGAAAGTTGATAAGAAATGTAGCAACTATTTATATGATTGTACTAATACAAGATTATATACTATACGATACGATACGATGTATGATGTTTTTGCTTTGTTATATTTAAGCAGGGTCGATTAATCCACCAACTCCTTCTTGATACGTACTGCTTTTCGTCCCCTTTGACAAATACCCTTTCTTGACCTTTGTCTTTCCCGTCTGAATGTCCATTCCCGCCACGACTCTTTGGAACAACGTCGCCAAAACGTCTGGTCGACTCGCGCCGACTTGATGGCCTGCGTTGTAGATTCTCGCAAAGGCAAAGTTGTAGGATTGCTTGACGACACCTGCAGCGCCGGATTGTGTCGTTACTGCGTTGATTGACGCCGGTGCGTTGTCACGTGGGGTAAATGTGTTGTATTCGGGTTGACGGGCACGGACGCCGCGGTGGTTGTTGAGCGGAGAGCGTTTGTTGATTGTTGATGATGGAGAGGCTGTAGCTGAAGACGAAGAAGACGATTTGATAGAAGATGAAAATGTGGTATGAGATGAAGGAGATGAAGATACTTTAACATGGTTCGCCGGAGAAGTTACAGATGTTGTTGAACTTGTTGCAGATGTTGATGTTGATGACGATGACGATTTCTTTGTAGAGGTTGATGATGAAGAAGACGCTGAAGATACGCTAATGCTAGCATACCCAGCATTCGAGTATCCAGACGCAGCGAGATTAGAAGCAACAGTCTCGAGACCCATCCATGGTGTCTATCACTCTAGATTAGTATTCATCAAGAACAAAAAGATAAAAAACAACTCACGGCCATATCTGCATCAGGTGCATATAGAAAAACAGTCTTGCCCTGCTTGATCATAGTTTGCAAAGCAGTCAAAGATCCCGCACGTCTAGCCAACGCTCCAGTCGTGGAAAAAGCTCTCGAAACTCCATAACTATAATCCGAATAAGAAACGTAGACGCCCAGAGCAGCGCGTACAGCGTCGTCGTTCAAATAATCGACATATGCATAAGGAGCGACTTGAGAAGTAGCACTATATCTAATATCGCTCTCCGTTCTATCCAATGTACTGATAGCGTCGTAGTATTCCGCTACACAATAAACGTATGCTTCTAGACACACGTCATTTCTGTTACTGGTATTACATTGTGTGTTACGAGTGTTGCAATTTCCAGCACCTTGTAGAAATTGTTTCAGCCTCGCTTGTGCATCTGGGCTCGGTAATAAATTAATGCCATAGGGATTTCCTGGACTGACGATATATTTATATGAAGAATCGTATTGTACTATAGGATCTAACCAGCCAGATCCAATAGTCAAAGAAGCGACCGACATTGACTTTGAACCTTTTGGTAGTTTTTTATTGGCAGTGTCAAGATATCTATAATCATCATCAATAAACAAGTTGAAAACAAAAGATTTAAGCGATATACTCACTGACTAAATAATGCACCATATTGTCCAGCATAACCAGATGTAAACAAATGTATATTAGATCTATAATATTTTGGAAATACTCCCGTAAATGCTTGTAAAGTCTTGTATAAATTAGGTAAAGCACTTGCTGTAGAGTTTGCTGTAGCAGCAGGATCGACATATCCGTATGTACCACATGTACCATAAGTCAAAGCATAACTTGGGCATGTATTTGATGATAGTTCTGTCCACATACTTGTAGTAGGTGTGACATATCCAGGTACGGGATTTGAATAACTAAATCCTGTATTTACTGGTTGATCGATATATATACTATCCATCATCATTATATTAACCATCTATCCTGTAAACAATCATGATGATGATAGTACTTACATATTACTTGTAGCACTTAATGAATATGGATTATTCAATACTGTTCCATTATCACTTATCCTACAAGGTCCATTTTCAGAAAATAATCCTCCTAGGGACGAATATCCTGGTCCACCAGCAAGATATACAGTTAACGGTGCTAAATAGTACTCTAGTTAATATCAATGATATCTTGACGCACAACATCAATCGTATATACCTGTACTTGGATTCACTTTTCTTGCTTCAAAAAACCAAAAGAATACATGTTGAGTACTTGAAATATCAATATATCCACTATAAGAATTGATTTTACTATTCAATTCACAAATGTTTGATGGTACTTTTTTCCATCTGACGCTGGTTCCTGCGCCAGTCGCTTTTGTCCATATATTGGATGATGGTGGTTTGACAAATGTGGAGGATGAAGCGAATGTGGAAGGTAAGAAAGCAATTGCTACTGCAAACAAAGAAGATGAGAGCAGCATGGCTCTTTTCAATCTCCCCTTTGATGATAAACTTATTATGGAGATGAAAAATGAATGAGAGTTGTTATATTAGATACTTCAAGGAAGAAGACTTAGAGGATAAAAGACATTATAGAAGATAATGACAAAAGAGAAACAGAATGACGACGAAATAGATCAGTCTTTGACCGTTAACAAACGAAATGTGATAGCTACCAGCCGTAATGCTTATTTCATTGATAATTTGTGTATGAGACGTACTCGTAATGGTCCTTAGATAAAATCGAGGCGAGACCGTTGACTCAATCTAACGGTCTATAAATATTCTTCTGCAAGGTACGAATCATAAAAATTGTTCGGACTGGAATTTTGACCGGTAAAATAAAACGTTCGCCTGAGTACACAATTGACTTCTCACACGCCACGGACTGACGGTTATCGTAAACGCAGTCCATTGTTTTAGGGTACAGTACCAACAAGTTCACGTCAAGATAGCTACGATGCATCAAGTATAAATCTCTAGCCGTCTTTATTATGGAATTGACATTGAATAATATATTTATTTATATGTATTTCGTCGAGCAAGAAACAGTTTCTTATCTATTACTGATTGGACAATCAAGAGCTGGCATCGACCTTGGCGATGTATGCCAAGAGATCCAAGACACGACGCGAGTATCCCCATTCATTGTCATACCTGAATAAAATTAATAAATTAAAAAAATAATCTTTATTGAAGAAAAAACATACCAAGAAACAAGTTTGACAAAATTGTTGTTGAGAGAAATACCAGCCTTTGCATCAAAGATTGAACTACGAGAATCACCAATCATATCAGTACTGACAACTTCATCGTCAGTATATCCGAGAATTCCCTTGAGTTCGCCTTCTGATGCTGTCTTGATTGTTTGTTTTATTTCTTCATATGTTGCTCCCTTTTCGATACGGCAAGTCAAATCAACAACCGAAACGTTGGCAGTAGGAACACGTAATGACATTCCAGTCAACTTTCCATTCAATGCAGGAAGGACTAATTCAAAATATTGTGTTAATGAATTTCTTAAATTATGACAGAATAGTTGCAACATACCTTTACCAACGGCCTTTGCTGCTCCAGTAGAACTTGGAATGATGTTTTGAGCAGCTGTACGACCACCACGCCAATCTTTAGAAGATGGACCATCGACAGTCTTTTGTGTAGCAGTGTATGAATGAACAGTCGTCATTAATCCTTCAATGATGGTATATTTATCATTGATGACCTTTGCCAACGGAGCTAAACAATTTGTTGTACAAGAAGCATTTGAGATGACAGGAATGTCACTCTTGTAACTCTTCTCGTTAACTCCCATGACAAACATAGGAGCATCAGCTGATGGAGCAGAAATGACAACCTTTTTAGCTCCACCTTTCAAGTGGGCGCTAGCCTTTTCAGTGGTTGTAAAGACACCTGTAGACTCTACAATGTATTCTGCCCCAGTCTCTTTCCATGGAATGCTGGCAGGATCACGTTCAGTGTAGAAGCGAACCTTTTTGCCATTGACTATCAAATCTTTTCCTTCAACCTTGATTTCTCCCTTGAATTGGCCGTGAGTACTGTCATATTTAAGCATATATGCCTATTATAGTCTGTCAGTCATGGCAATTCGATGAATATGACTTGATACTTACAGCATATTCGGGCTCAATGAATGGATCATTAACAGCGACTACGTGGACGTCCTCATGCTCAACGCTATATTATGTTGTTAACCTGGGTACAATTCATCGCCAAAGTTATATGTTCTTACGCATTTCTAAAGACAATACGTCCAATGCGACCGAAGCCGTTGATTCCGACCTGCGAAAGATCGTCAGCCTAATTCGTAGTCTAGCTACTGCATGAAAGAATGCTTACATTAACAACCATGATTACTTTCGATTAAATTTGTGGTTATATAAAAGAGAAGTTGAGGTTAACGAAACAATGAGAAAACCCAAAGCACAGCTTGGATGGTTTCTTGAGCGATGATGGGCTTGGAAGAAAGCTTTGACCTGGCGGGGTTATTGACTGAGCTCGAATTTTCAGGCTTGGTTGACGTTACGTCATCGACTTCTTGCCAAAGTTTCTAGTCACGATGAAGGAATGAGACAAATAGCCATACAAGATCTAGTCTGTCGCAGGAGAAAACCATGACCAGAATTTGGATAGGATAGATGTATGTAGTCACCATGGAATTGTCTCCAATGATTTCTACTATTCATCGACTTCCCAGAGGCTGTCAGCTTGGTTTTACAGGTGGTGTGATCAAAGTGATCTATAGTCAAGCATTCATGATACCACTTGCAAATGATTTGACCTTTCTCTTTAACTTAATTAATTTATCGTTCAGCTACAATGAGTACTATATGATTGGGATGTCATCTTAGAAATCACCACCCATATCATCACCACCCATATCATCACCTCCCATATCCCCACCATCATTTTGGTCGTCCTATACATAGGTTAGTTATCAATTCTGTTCATGCTGACTAACATATGGGTCTTGACTTACCCCGTTGTCATAACCTTGATCATATCCCTGTTCATAAGCATTATTTTCCATATGTTCCATTCCATCAGCCAACATCATTCCTCCTAACAGACCACCTCCGATTCCAAGTGCAGCTGCTCCCCCCATACCCATTCCACCACTCTTCCTGGGTGAAGCCTGTTGTTGCATATACGATTGACCACCGTAGCCACCGCCTCCGTAATAACCAGGTTGTTGGGGCGGATATCCACCCCCATAACTCCCACCATACTGACCTTGTGGAGGGTATCCCTGTTGAGGATAGCCTTGTTGATATCCTTGTTGATATCCTTGTTGTTGATAATAATGTTGGGGAGGAGGACCGGCTGGTGAAGTGTGGTTGTTCCCTGATCCTACTTTACTCATGATCTTATCTAAAATCCCTCCTGCTGCTGCACCGCCAAGAACTCCACCTAATGCACCTCTGTTTTCACCAGGTTGGCCTTGCTGAGGATATTGCTGACCGTAATTACTCGATGTGTTTCCATAATTCGATGATGAATTATAGAAATCAGCTGCTGCACCACGATTTCCATTACCAGATGCACGCGCATTCTCCTCTTCTTGCATTTTCCGGGCAAGGCGCTCATCTTCTGTCAATCCTGATGATCCAGCAGAAGAAGAAGATTTGGCATCTTTTTCAGAGCCCATAGGTGGAGCAGCCGAGGAAGTTTTTGTCGCATTCTCATAAGTTGGTGGGTGATCGGGAGGTGGTCCAGCAGGTGCAGATGGTTCGGCTGGAGCAGTTGGCTTTTCCCAAACTGATTGTTTAGTGTAAAGATTGACATAGAACCACTGTTTATATTGATCATTGAAAACAGGTTTCCATCCTGCTGGTACGGTAGGAGGTGGGGGTCCAGAGGGCGCTGCGTATTCAGACATGCTATATAGGAAGTGAGTAAAATGGAAATTGAAGTTCTGCAAATTAAGTACTTTTTATATATTTATACTGTCCAAATTCAGTGCAAGGCTAGAAGATGATAGAACTTCTTCTAGCTGTCAAGGTAAACTTTTAGCCAAACATTGACCTGTTTTTGAGTGGTAACTCAAATGATGACGTAATAACCTCAAAGTCGTGTGGCGCAAAACGACTACGCCACATCTAGATTGATTCTTTACGCCACGGAAAATAACACACTATAGTTTCTTGTACTTGTTCGGAAATTAGCATGCAGCCTTTACAATTACGTCCTTGACATTTTCTCAATACATATGTTCAAACCTTATACAGAATAATTATCCCATCTCAAAGGCCCATAGGTGAAAATCAGCATGCTACTGGAACTCTCGCTGTACCCGTAGAATCGTGACAAGTATGAAATACATTTTCAAAATATAGTAATGACCAAACTACTTAGTCCAATGGACCTAGATAGTAGCCCACACGCGTTGAAGATTAATTGAGATATCGCGAATTCTTGTGGTTCGTAGCCAATAAACCCATTATCAGATTTAACATGGTTCGCGAGAACATACTACCGGTCATTGAGGATTCTGGGCGATGATTCTTTTGTTGTTGTCTACACTTTTACATGTGCCTCACTCCGGTTGCCTCGTAAGCGTACTGCCCAATTGAAACATGGTGGAAACGAAGACGCTTGAGAAGACTCTCTTGTTGACATTAGACATTTATTGACTTGCTTCACGTAATAGATTCCACGTGATGCTTCTGTGGAGAAGCTTCATCAAATACAAATGACCTCATAAATGGTCGAACATGTAATTATTTCATCATCTTTACATGATTCTGTGCTGCCATGGATGAAGACTCACCTTGGGGTGGTTAGTGTTTTATCTTGATTCTCGGTTCCCTCAGCTAATTGTTCATCAAACATAATTTAGACGTTCCTTCAAGTTCGCGACCTTCTACAAGTCATACGGACCATGGAAATACAGCACCACCACCAAGCGAAGGTCAGTTGATATGGTTATCTTGTCTACCTGTCATTGACCTATAATAGGTGATGCTATGATAGGTGATCATAAGGCAACAGCCGCCAGTAACGAGGACAAATCGAGCAATGCGCCAACAAAGAAGACGCCCCGCGGCGCTCGCACAACCCGAAAATTTGGAACTCAATCAACAACGTTGGAGATACTCGATGACTCTATGGGACCATTAGGCCCTTTGGGATCAACAGAATCTCCTCCAGTACCACCACAAAAAGAAGATGTCCTAAGTTCACCTATAGCAACGAACAAAAATGAAATCTTGGGTAGATCGTCGACAAAATCATCATTACGTGGATTGTTAGATTCAGTAAATCTGAACGATGATGACGATGATGATAATGACAAAAGTATAATAAAACCAAGAGAGCCTCCACCAGTCAAACCTGCAAACTTCGATATTAATATGAAGAGAAACATACCACCCGGAATAAGCATTGAACAAGCTGCAAGACCTTCGTTTGAAGTTTCCATCGGAGATCCACATAAAGTCGGAGATTTGACGAGTAGTCATACCGTCTATCAAGTTAGAACAAAGGTATATAGACCAAAAATGTCTCGTATTATGGTATTAACCAAATATTCCAGACATCGTCAAAAGCATATAGACAGGCAGAATTCGAAGCAGCAAGGAGGTATAGGGATTTTCTGTGGTTATATAATCAATTACATTCAAACAATCCTGGAGTTATTGTACCACCACCTCCTGAAAAACAAGCAGTGGGTAGATTTGACCAAAACTTTGTCGAATCGAGAAGAGCGGCACTAGAAAGAATGATGACAAAAATAACATCGCATCCAATATTACAACAAGATGGTGATCTGAAAACCTTTCTTGAGAGTGAGAATTTCACAGTTGATATAAAACATAAAGAGAAAAAAGAGTTTGGTATAAGTGAAAGTAAAGGTGGGGTGTTAAGTTCTATTGGTCTATCTGGCTCAACCAACACGAAATTTATTGAACATGATGACGTGAGTTGTAGTCCAACCCATTTTAGATTGAGATACTAATTTATCATATAGTGGTTCCATGATAGAAGGATATATCTTGATGCGTTAGAAAACCAATTGAAAGCTCTATTAAAAGCTATTGACGCTGTCATATCACAAAGAAAAGCATTATCAGAGTCATGTGGCGAGTTTAGTTCCTCGTTACATGCACTCGCTTCTGTCGAATTATCACCTCAGTTATCAAGTCCCTTGGACGGTCTATCAGATGTTCAATTACGCATAAGAGAATTATATGATAGACAAGCTCAACAAGACGTTCTGACATTTGGTATTATTATTGATGAATACATAAGACTAATTGGATCCGTCAAACAGTCATTCACACAAAGACAAAAAGCATTTTATTCATGGCATGCTGCAGAAACATCATTAATAAAATTGAAATCGTCGCACGATAAATTATTGAGAGCAGGTCGAACACAACAAGATAGAATCGTCCAAATGCAAGCCGATGTTGGCGACTCTGAAAGACGTGTACATCAAGCCAGATTGTTATTTGATGACATGGGGAGATTGATGAGAAATGAACTTGATAGATTTGAAAAGGAAAAGGTTGAAGATTTCAAAAGTGGAATTGAAACTTATTTGGAGAGTTCTATCGAAGCACAAAAAGAAGTAAGCCGTACTATCCATCACTCCTTATATATCGAAACTAATTCATTCCAAAAGCTGATTGAAATATGGGAAACGTATCTTATGCAGCTTGATCATGAAGAACAAGACGATGTTAAACATGATGATAACTTGACTATTGTTACGTCATCGTCAACAACTCAAGTGAACGATGATAGTCATGAGAATAACAATGAAGAAGGGTTTGTTACAGCTATTGAAAATAGTTAGAAAGTTCTAAAAATAATTTTTACCTTAATTTACCCCGCATACTCCACGTGAATTTATAAAAACATGGGGTTGAACAACAACCGCTGTCATGAATAAAGTAGGCTGGTTACTTACCGGTTTTTCCATGTTCCGATGTCTTTTTCTTCCTATCATATATTATAATAATGGCCGAAACTCTTGTCAGATCAGACTCTGTCGCCATGGACACTGTCAATTTATCCAAAAAGTCCGTCACTCAAGCTCCCGTCAAAGGATTACCAAATGATGGGACTGGTACGTATTGGAATTCGAGTGGAAAAACAAAGCTTTACTAATCTAGCTATAATAGGTGTTTTATCTCTAGATCCTTGGCTGGAACCCTTTTCGGCCTCCCTGAAGAGCAGATTTTCAGCTGCGCAATCACTTATTAAATCAATCGATGATCATGAAGGTGGTTTGGAGCAATTCAGTCGAGGTTATGAAAAATTCGGGTTTCATGTCGATAATAAAAATAACATAACATATCAAGAATGGGCACCGAATGCTATGGAAGCATACTTGATTGGAGATTTTAACAATTGGAATAGAAATAGTCATCCAATGACAAAGGATAATTATGGAATTTGGAGGATATTATTACCCGCGGTTAATAGACAACCAGCTATACCTCACGATTCAAAAATAAAAATATCAATGGTTGTACCAAACGATCATGCAAGAATTGAAAGATTACCAGTCTGGATTAAACGAGTTACTCAAGAATTAGACGTCTCTCCTGTTTATGATGCAAGATTCTGGAATCCTCCTACGAAATATCAATTCAAGAATAAAAGACCTCCAAAACCACAAAGCGCTAGAATTTATGAAGCTCACGTCGGAATATCTTCTCCTGACGGTAGAGTAGCTACGTATAAAGAATTTACGCAAAATACTCTTCCTCATATTCATTCTCTCGGTTACAACGTCATTCAATTGATGGCTATAATGGAACATGCTTATTATGCTAGTTTTGGTTATCAAATTAATAGTTTCTTTGCCGCTTCTAGTAGATATGGTTTACCTGACGATCTAAAAGAATTGATCGATACTGCTCATGGTATGGGAATCACAATCTTATTAGATGTTGTTCATAGTCATGCTTCTAAGAATTGTTTGGACGGCTTAAACATGTTTGATAATTCTGATCATCTTTACTTTCACGAAGGTCAAAAAGGTAGACATGAATTATGGGATAGTCGACTATTTAATTATGGAAGTCATGAAGTTTTACGATTTTTATTGAGTAATTTACGATTTTGGATTGAAGAATATCAATTCGATGGTTTTAGATTTGATGGAGTTACTTCGATGTTATACCAACATCATGGTATCGGTACTGGCTTTTCAGGTGGTTATCATGAATACTTTGGAGAGGATGTTGATCAAGAAGCCATAGTTTATTTGATGGTTGCTAACGAAATGTTGCACACTATTCATCCTAATTGCATAACTATAGCAGAAGATGTTTCTGGAATGCCTGCTTTGTGTATTCCTCTATCGATGGGTGGCATTGGTTTTGATTATAGATTAGCTATGGCTGTACCAGATCTTTATATCAAATGGTTAAAGGAGAAACCTGATGCTGAATGGGATATGGGTAATTTATGTTTTACTTTGACTGACAGAAGACATGGTGAAAAGACTATTGCTTATGCTGAAAGTCATGATCAAGCGTATGTCATTTTATTATCTTTTTAGGAATGTCACTAATATCACTCTAGATTGGTGGGTGATAAAACATTAATGATGTGGTTATGTGATGCAGAATTATATACAAACATGTCAACACTTTCACCATTCACTTCTGTAATCGAAAGAGGTATGGCTTTACACAAGATGATTCGCCTCATCACCCATGGTCTTGGAGGTGAAGGATATTTGAATTTCGAAGGTAATGAATTCGGTCATCCCGAATGGTTGGATTTCCCAAGAGAAGGAAATGGTAACAGTTTCCATTACGCACGTCGTCAATTCGATCTCATCAAAGATAATCTTTTGCGATATCGCTTCTTGAACGACTTTGACGGTAAAATGCAACACACCGAACAGAAATACGGTTGGTTACATAGTCCACAGGCCTTTGTCTCGTTGAAACACGAAGGCGACAAAGTCATTGTCTTTGAGAGAGCCGGTTTGTTATGGATCTTCAACTTTCATCCTACAAACAGTTTTACAGACTATCGAGTCGGCGTCGAACAACAAGGAACTTACCGCATCGTTATGAACACTGATAGTCCTACTTTTGGCGGTTTGAATAGGATTACGGAGAATACTAGATTCTTCACCACTCCTTTTAGATGGAACGACCGCGCCAATTTCCTGCAGGTTTATATCCCTACAAGAACTGCTATTGTAAGTCCTCTTCTTCTTTCTTCTTTACTTTACCAAACGCTAATGAAAATAATAGGTGTTGGCTTTGGAAGAGACTTTGTAGATTAGTGGTTTTATGCAGTAGTTAATATTAATATTTATCTATACAGCGATATATATATGGAATATATTCATGTACATGTCGTCAATTATCTCGAATCATCTAAAATCTCTCCTTACGTTTAAGTTTCATGACTTTATAGATGATATGGACAGTATGTATCGTATGGACGGTCTGGAAATGACAGAATCCCTCTCATTGTACTGTCTTGAAATTTTAGAATCCCCGTCAAAGCAATATACTTACACTGATATCAGTATCATCTGCCTTGAGATACAGAAGTGATCAAGTATTATATGGATGGAATTTGCGATATGACAAAAAGGTAAAAAGGATTGTTTACAAAGTAGAGCGTATAACGATGCTGTATTTTCAATCTATACGTAATTAAATGACTACCATAGCATAGCATACTTGTATTACCTATTTTCCTAATCTTACAACACTACCCATCATCTACGACTTTTCCAAATCCGCCAAAATCTTCGCTCCCTTTGCACGTGCTTCGTCGAAACCACCAACCATGTAAAAAGCGGCTTCTGGAAGGTCATCACCCTCACCGTTGAGAATAGATTTGAAAGATGCGATACTCTCCTTCAAAGGTACGAGTTTACCTTCCATACCTGTGAAAGCTTCGGCGACCTTGAAAGGCTGTGATAAGAATCGTTGAATCTTACGGGCTCTTTCAACGGTAAGCTTTGACTTTTCATCTAATTCATCGAGACCCAAAATTGCAATAATATCTTGTAACGATTTGTATTCTTGTAAGATTTGTTGGACTTGGATGGCAACATCGTAGTGCTCTTGTCCGATGATACGAGGGTCCATCATACGCGATTTAGAGTCCAAAGGATCGACGGCGGGGTAGATTCCCAATTCGGCGATACCACGGGACAAGACGGTGGTAGAGTCAAGATGGGCAAATGTTGTAGCAGGAGCAGGCTAGTATAATGTCAGTGAAACGGCCAGAGACCAAAGCTGTCATTCTACTCACGTCAGTAAGATCGTCGGCGGGCACGTATACAGCCTGTACACTGGTGATTGATCCTTTGTTAGTAGTAGTAATTCGTTCTTGCATAACACCCATGTCTACGGCAAGAGTTGGCTGATATCCGACAGCTGATGGGATACGACCAAGTAAAGCAGACACTTCAGATCCGGCTTGGGTGAAGCGGAAAATGTTGTCGATGCTGTATATTAAAATAAATTAGTATTGAATCTTGTTTGATCGTTTGTGCTTCCATCAAAACTTTTGGTCACGAAAAGTCTCAGCATGGGGTTTGAAATACTTACAACAACAACACATCCTGACCTTCTGCATCACGGAAGTATTCGGCAATAGTCAAACCAGTCAAAGCTACACGTGCTCTTGCACCTGGTGGTTCGTTCATTTGTCCAAAGACAAGTGCTACCTTGGATTGTCCTTTCAAGTCAATGACACCAGTCTCTTGCATTTCATGGTACAAATCATTTCCTTCACGAGTACGTTCTCCAACACCACAGAAGACACTGTAACCTCCGTGAGCTGTTGCAATGTTGTTCTACATATGGTTAGTTAATCCAAAATTGACTTTTATTTTTCTTTTCGCTAGGCGATGTACATACAATCAATTCCTGTCGTTGATGTCAGCACAAAGGTCATCTGGATAAGAACATGGTATACTTACAGCAATAAGAACTGTCTTTCCTATAGACATATGTCTATGTTAGTGAAATTCCAAAATCCAAAAGTTTTTTTTTTTGATTTAACCTACCGACTCCGGCACCACCCTATGATAACGTTAGCATGCATCGCTTACAAATGGACAGCAAATAACGTACAAAAAGACCAGTTTTACCACCTCGACTGTAGGGTGCTATCAGATCGACAACCTTGATACCTGTGACTAAGATCTCTGCTGAGGTAGCCTGTTCTGTAAAGGCGGGAGGGTCTGCGTGAATTGGAGCGCGTACCGTCGCTTGTATCGGCCCACGCTCGTCAATGGGGTCACCAGTGACGTTCATAATACGTCCAAGAGTTCCTGCACCAACAGGGACGGTGATCGGACTACCAGTGTCGGTGGCGGGCGAGCCACGTTGTAAACCCTCGGTACCTTGAAGTAAAAGTTAGAATTTTCGAACTATTGCGATGACTTGACATCGACTGACCATCCATAGCAATGCATCTGACCGTGTTCTCTCCAAGATGTTGAGCGACTTCTAGAATAAGCTTGTTGTCTCCATTTTGCGTCTCAAGTGCGTTGAGAATTGGTGGAAGTTCTTCCGTGTCGAACTTGACATCGACAACAGCACCAATGACTTGGTGAATCTTCCCTCGTCTTGAAGACTCGGTCGAAGCGAAGCGAGATGCGATTGGTGTTGAAAATGCAGGTTTGAAAGACTTGAATGCGAAAGGACTGCGGCGAGGGACAGAAGCCCGTAAAGATCTTGCGATTCCACTACAAAATGTCAATCGTGATTTATATAATTAATCTTTTGATGCTCAATTACCTAGATAACATCTTCAATGATCACTGATGCGCAATGATGAAGAGGTAAATCGGCTCTTTGATACAGTACAATACGGCGGCACCACAAAAGTTTGAATCAAAAAGCTCTTCCACCTGCTGAGTCAGCAATTTTCAAGTTTCCCCACGTGCAAATCATGAATAAGGTTCGCAAAGCAGAATATCTCTGTGTAATTATCATGAGTATCAAGTATCATCTCTAGGGCAGAGTACGAATAAACGAAATCGAATCACGATCACTTGGCGATGCATATGCAAACCTCTGATATTAGATTTGATGAAGTTTTGTTTTTGTGTTTCTAGTACCTTGATTAAGCACCAATCTCAGCGTATTCACAATCTCTCTTACTGATTCGCACATATTCTTAAATTGGCACTTGTGGTCGGAAGGTTTCTCCGCTACAGAACCGTCTCGAGTTGTCTTGATTGCCAAATCACGGCGGAACTGACATATATGCTGTATGTAAACACCAATCTTGACCACAATGCTCAGATCGTGGTTTATGACCAAGATTGAATGTCTTTATTTGTAGCTGTAGCTGTAGTTCATGAGTCATTGCAGGTCTGTATAAAGGCTGAGCTCGAGGAGATCATCGTGCTGAAATCGCTACCTTTCAAGACAGTTTTATATAAAGGATAAGCTTGATGAGAGTAGTTGATTATCATTGAACAAGATCCCAACCTCATCTGCTATTTCTGTTCCTTAAAAGTCTCTATGACCCTGATCACCAGTAACCATATCCTCACCCACCGATTTTATGTGTTCCGAAGGCTGGACCCAAACCTTTGAAGCGTCTTGCATCTTCCTCGTCCCAAACTTGTTTACACACCAATCCGACAAAGCCTTCATCTCCGCAATACTAACCTTCATCAAAGCCTCTTTCCTGTCCTCATATCCTTCCGAAGTCGACTTTTTATTCTTCAACTCTTCAATCCCCGAAACAAACGCGCGAGCTTGTGTCTGCGACGGGACTTTATTCTGCTCCTTTCCTTCTCCAAGCGTAAATTTCAGCTTTGCTCCCATCGATCCATCCGCGTCTTTAGATCCATCACTGATATCTTCATCCTCGGGGGGATCCTGCACTTCTCCCGCCAACCCGTCCATTTCCTTTTGAGAACAACAAGCCCGCATACTTTCTTCCCACAAGCCCTTTTTCGTCTCTGGATTGTCTGCGCCCCAGAAATTGAGAAATACATCTGATGCGCACACGTTACCGTACCATGCTCTGCAATTGTTGTAATCTCCTTCCAAACGGTGGAGGATTGCGTGTAAGTACATCCCTTCGGTCATTGGCTCGGCTTGCATGTGACGAACGAGAAAGTGTGCGGAATGGAGATCGTCGTTGAAAAGGTGTAGGAGAGCCTCGAGGCAGGGATGAAGCATTAATGAGGAGATTTGGTGAGTCAAGTCGGCATTGTAAGGTTTTGGAGGCGGTGGGAGGACAGAAGGAGTTCGAGATGGAGGTGTGAGTTGAGAAACGATATCATAGTATTCTTTGTTTTGAGATTCCATTCTGTAAAATCGTCTTTGAATTGTATGAGCCTTGTTAGGAAGTAGACGGAAATAAGCAAGATACTGTAGATAACTTATTGTTGCTAAAATAGATCACCTCACGTGATGGCTACGATGAGTTTTGTTTATATCTCGTCATTTATTTCTTATTCATTTTTGATGTATAACGACAGGGAAAGAAAAATAATGTTGTAATGACCAGAAAAGAAATATAATGATATGATGACAAGCATAGAAAACCTTCTATTAAGAGGTCCACCTAATGGGGATGTACGAGTCGGTCTTGATAGTTTAAGAGAGTCAATCCTTAGTCATGGTATACCGAGTAATAGCGACGGAATGGTATGTTTTTATTACACCACCAATCCCATATTTAAACACTAATGAATATGTTATAGTCTGAACTGAGAATATATGTCTGGTTAATCCTACTCAATGTCCCACCATTACCAACCGAATCATACCTCGATCTAGTACGTCAAGGAGCATCACCGGCATATACGAAAATCCGCAACGATACATTCCGAACCTTGACCACCGATCCGTTATTTCGTCGTCGAGTCACAGAAAACAGCCTCACGAGAGTATTGAATGCAATAGCGTGGAAACTCCACGACGCGCATGAATCACGAGTCAATGGCTGGATGTCACCGCCTACATTACCTCATCCAACATCAATCTCAACATCTCCATTATCTACACTTCCCTCCCCTCCTGCGTATTATTCATCGTCTCGACGTCCGTCTCAAAGAGGTTCAATTACAGCAACCGAAGGGTCTGAATCAGGAGAATCGTCATCAACGACAACATCAATGTGTTACGTCCAAGGCATGAACGTCTTGGCAGCTCCATTTCTATACGCCGCGAGAAGTGAATCCGAAGCATTTGCGCTTTTCGACCGGCTGATCAATCTCGAATGTCCCGGCTACGTACGCGGTTCTATGCAGGGAGTTCATAAAGGTCTTTCGCTGGTAGATCAGATTTTATCAATCGTCGATCCTAAACTGGCTGCGTATTTATCGTCAAAAGGGCTGGAAGCTAGGATTTATGCTTTTCCATCAGTGTTGACAATGTGTGCTTGTACACCACCGTTACCAGAAGTGTTGCAACTGTGGGACTTTTATTTCGCTTTTGGTCCACATATGAATCTGTTTTGTATTGTGGCTCAACTAGTATTGATAAGGGATCAAATCATGAATAGTCCAGCGCCTAATACTATTTTGAGAAGTTTTCCACCCTTGAACGCTGCAAGAATAAAAGCTTATGCTATTAATTTTGTAAGAAAGATTCCAGCAGATTTATATCAAGAAATATTAAGACATGCGAAATGATGGGGCCACGATTGTTATGAATGATGATGAAAATTGTAATATATACTCTTTTAATATGAAGATGAAGATGAAATGTAATATATACTCTTTTTGATATAAAAACAAAGTATGAAATGTAACATTTCCACTCTTGATATAACAATAAATATGAATGTAATATATACTAAAAGAAGAATTTTATACAATTATGCTGAATATTCATGTTGATAATTTTGTAACTGTTGATTTTTTTGCATTTTCTTTTCAATCTATGACAGGGTATTAGTCTTTGGTCATAGCTAAAATAAAAAGGATGACCGACCTGTGCTACTTGTTTAGCACTTCCTGTACGTTTAGCCTTTTGTGTGTGAGGTTGTAAATGTTCAACAAATATATCATAATCTTGTCCGTCAAGAGTTTCTAACAATTTTTCTATTTTATAATTAATATCATCTTCAAACATCAAGCATGACAACTTACGAATAACATAATTACCATATTGATCTCTAACCATAGTCAAAGTCATACTTTCTGGTTGACGATTTGATGCAGTCAGCATTTTACCAAGTACAGTCTTTTTAAAGTCATCTCCTCCAAATAATAGACATTTTTCAACCACATTACTTGCAAACTTGTGTTTACTAAAAGTTTCAAAGCTATTAGAAACGATATCAATAACTTTTTGTTTTTCCTCTCGACTACCATGTTGAACAACATGCTGAACAACGTAGTTACCATACTGATCACCTATCAATCCAGCAATGCCTTCTTGTAATTCATTCATGATAATATCTCTATCCATAGGTTGGGAATATTCTAAACATCTTTGTATCACACGACATCCATAAGCATGTACGCTTAAAAATAAAACTTGTCCGATAAAAGTTTCATAGACAAATCTTATCGTATTTGGCGGACAAACTTCAATGGCTTTTTGTATAACGTGATTACCATTTGCATCTTTCAAACAGTTCATGATATTGTCTTTTAGTTCCATCATTAGCATAGCCTTTTGATCTGTAAGAGCATGTTCTAATGCCTATTATATCCATGTCAATAAAGAGATTATATGAAAAGATAACAAGACGAATATACCTTTTGAACAACTCTACAGCCATATAATTGATTTGTCAAAGTCAAAACATGACTTTTCATAGCATATGTCAAAGCTTTCTTTTGAAATTGATCACCATGTTCAAAGAACTTTTGTATGACATAGTTACCAAAAACGTCAGTCATTAATTGATATGCTTCACGATGGATCTCGTTAAAAACCATGTTTTTATCGTCACTATTCGATGTTTCCAATTTGTGTTGGATAAATCTTGAACCATGTTGATCACCACTGAATTCAACAACATGTCCACATATGTCCTGGTATAAAGTTAGTATAACCAGCTTCAAGATGTAGACAACATATAAAAATACCTTTAACTCGAACTTTTTACCGTTTTTGATGTTATTTCTAAATTCTTCAAGAAGTGGACTTTTATAAGATGGAGTACTATTATTCTCAATATCTCTACTTGTTGCTGCTATAGGAGTATGATTACCACTTGATTGTTGTGGATTGTAATTATTTCTGTATTGAAAGTTATTATTATCTTGAATATATCTCAGCCTTTGATCAATATGTTGCTGATTCCATATTTGGTTATTCTGGTTGTTGTTATTATTATGAAAACTCCATTGCATATCACCACGAGATTGCGCAGAATCACGCCTTGAGTCTGACATTTCTCTACTTGGATATAAACTGTCAGATCTTCCGTTCAAAGGTCTGAATTGTGCAGCATAAGGGTCGGGTGGATAATTTGAATATAATCCATCATGTTGAAATTGTTGTTCATAATTATTCCCATAAGATTGCTGATTATTTGGCGCAAATATAGGAGCATTTCTTGCATCTTGTAAGGACAACTGGCTCAATTGTGGTAGTAATACTTCAGATTGATTGAAATAGTCTCCACGTGTGATATTATTAATATTATTATTTGAAGATGTTGTTAGTTGACCGTTTATGAAAGATGTGTGTTCATCATCTGGTGTTTGACTTGCCGAATCTTGCATGGAAGAACCCATTTGTTTATTGTTGTTGATGTTATTATAATTGTTATTATACATATTATTATTTCCGAATGTTGAAAGTACAGGTGATCTTTTTTCAGGCTTTTGGATCGTCTTGTCAGTTGTGTTTGATGATGGTAAAAATCGACTCTTCTGATTGCTACGTGCCCATCCGTCTATTATTGAATTATCAAGTAACAAACTTGATCCACGTCTAGTCGTAGGTACATTTTTTCTTTCGATATTGAAACCTCCATCTCCCCAAATATTCTTTTCAAACGGATTGACCATTGATTTTGGATCATTCCCATCTCTTGTACTTGTTGTTGTTGATTCAATTGTTGGCCGTGAGATAGGTGCAGGATTATTCATTTTTTTAATTGGTTGAGGAAAAGGTTCTGATTCTCCAATGTCGTTTTTTATAACAGTTGATGTCGACATTGTATAATGGAAAATAAATGTACAAATTCGCAGATATGTGATAGATTACTGATATGTGCACAGAAGAAGTAAACAAGGAAGAGGTCTAGATAAAGAGGATATTGTCGTTTATAAGATGGTCATAACCCTTGATTGCTTTTTTCTTGGGGTAAAGGACTTTCTACGAAGCGTTATCGTAAGCAAGGGATATTAACATTGATCAGCATCAATTTGCGCAAGGTCGTTCGTACATCAATCTTTGCGATGATTGAAAAATTGTTGAATTTATGAACAGTCAGACAAAACACCGCGCATATATCATGTACTGACTCGCGTGCCTTCTTACTCTACAAATTCTTTCAAGTATATAGAGAACGAAATTGATCGGCCTGCCGATAGCAAAATTGATGCACAAATTTGGAGAATATGTCGAACAGATGAAGGGAGATTATGTACAATGGTAGATTCATAATTTGGAGACAATTGTAAGCCAGGTTATAAATTTATTCGCGATGTCACGTCAGATCAAAATTTGACCAATCACAAAAAGAAACATGGATTACAATTCATGTGCTACATTCAAGCTAATATCAACTAAAATATAACATTGCCATTATGATTTCTGATGAATAGTGAGTATATTCATTATCAGATATCAGTTAATAGAATACAAAGATTGTCTTACCATTGCTATAATATACGATGATGGAATAATATGTGATGAATAGACGTGTCTGCCAAGATATCTCTTGTGAACTCATATTCTGGCGTAGTATAACTAAAGTTTAAAAGTTTATCGAAATTTGACAATACAAGGGGGCATACACTCAATACCTCTTTTCTTTTCTTGTTCCTCGATTTCGATTTTGTAATCGGAGCTAGCCAACGATCGTCACTCATTTATCAGTCAATCCTTTACACTCATTTGAAAGAAGACACTCCAACCGCAAGTAATCGAATTAAATAATAACAACAAAAGAACATATATATATATCATTCATATTTCCACCGTTTCTTTTCCCACCCGTTCTGTGCGACGTTTGCTGGAGAAAACAAAACACGATCCGCGTCGAAACATATTACCATATACAGTATATATTACAATAATAATTCCGGGGACGAAAGAAACTATGGTACAAATTCAACAACGACATCTTGACGGAATGTACCGTCGCGATTCGGATGATAAGTCGATATCGTTAAAACTTGCTATACCTTTATTGGTAATTTTATCTATAATTTCAACCCTTGGTACGGTTTATGTTTACATCAAATTACGTCGAACAAAATCTAGTAAATTACCGACATATGAAGATGACGATGATCATTCGATGACATATCGTTCCCACCGCCGTAACAATAAACATGAAAATATCATTGGATACTCACCAAAATCCGATTTCGTATATCAAGAAAAACAGATGCTCCTGGCGACATCTGATAGTCCTGTAATTAATAAATCTATTCCGGAAATAAGAATCACATTTCCAGATGATGGTGATGACAAAAAATCTGTAAGGGTTGTTGTTGCACATGTTGGAAATGGTACAATTGGTTATGGACCTTGCAGAGATGAATCCACATCAACCAAGTTTGATTCAATTGATTTGGATCGTTCATCAATGAGAGGTTGAAGATGATGATATGGATAAAGTTGAACATGACTATTTCAATTCGGATTATATATTTTTCTTTACACATCATCCTAGCTTATAAACTTCCTGATCGATCAGGAAATACCGGATTGATGGACAAAACTGTTTATAAATTTCTAATGTTGATCATTACTTGTCTGTAGATTCAAGATGGTCCTTATATAATTGTATATTACTTTATCATATTCAAAACATTATATATAATTTTCTTGCATCCAATAAAACGTCTTTGTGATAGCCGTTGTAATCATGAAACTCATTATTTTTCCCTTTGGTAGTCTGTGCGTAATATTCAGTTTGACACAAGCATTAGAAATGTATCCGATTTGATCGAGTCAATGAGGGAACAATGTCAGAGGATATTGGAAAGTCGGGAGTCAATAAATTAGAGGCTGAAATACGTAAATCGAATGATGAACGAAGAGGATGTTTTCATCAATCATTATGGCAATTGATAGGAGTTTTTAGTATATTCTTGTAAGTCCATCACCGTATAGTATCGTATCGTGACATGAGATGTGCATTATATTGATCGAATCAACAGTGTTTTATTCATAGCTGGTGCATATCTTTTCTTGAGCGGTTTTCTACTTACTAGGCTTGTTTTGGAAGATAGATCTCAATGTGATTTACCACCCGTTCAGCTTTCGGATAATTATACTCCTGGTAGTATTGATAGAGGTTGTTGGCATCCAAAAACGTTTAACAAAGCAGTCATTGTTGTCATTGATGCACTTCGATATGATTTTACTATTCCATATAAACCATCTCATCCAGATTTACAGCAACCTTTGGCATTTCAAAATCAAATTCCAATCTTCTATGATACAGCTATAACTCAACCAAATAATGCCTTTCTTTTACCATTCATTGCAGATCCACCTACTACAACCCTTCAAAGGTTGAAAGGACTTACGACTGGATCTTTGCCAACTTTTATAGATGCAGGGTCTAATTTTGCTGGAGACGCAATCGACGAAGATAATATATTAACGGCATTGAAGAAATCTGGAAAGAATATCATTCATTTAGGTGATGATACGTGGGCAAAACTATTTCCTAACCATTTTGATGAAGAACTTTCAAAATCATATGATTCTTTACGAACATGGGATTTAGAAACGGTCGACGAGGGTGTGACTACTCATATTATACCATTACTTCATCCGAGTAATAGCTCTAGATGGGATGTCATTATAGGGCATTATTTAGGAGTCGATCATGCAGGTCATCAATATGGACCAAGTCATCCCGCAATGTCTGTTAAATTACAAGAAATGAATAAAGTCATGACTGAAATTATGCATAAAATTGATGATGAAACGTTGTTTATAGTCATGGGTGATCATGGGATGGACGAGACTGGTAATCATGGTGGTGAAGCTGATTTAGAACTTGAAGCTGCTATTTGGATGTACTCCAAACAACCATTCTTTGGACGTTTGATGGATAGTCCACAACATCCGCCTCAAACTGCAAAAGAAAGACCGATAAGACAGATTGATTTAGTGCCAACCTTGTCTTTATTACTGGGTATACCTATCCCATTCAATAATCTAGGTATACCGATTGTAGAAGCATTCATCGGTACATCAGGATCTGATTATCCAAATCTGGCAAAAGTATATCGATTGGCAACATCACAGATTAGAAGATATCTCGAGAAATATACAAAAGTTAGAGATTTGAATGATCAGGCAATGACTAGGATTGATAATACATGGTCTCTCGCCGAAAACGCGTGGTCTGAAAGTCAAAAGATGGATTTTCCACCCTTGGCGATATGGAAGTCTGCTTTTCATCATTTCTCCATATATCAACAAGAAACTTTGCAATTATGTAGAGATTTATGGGCTCGTTTCGATGATTTTAGGATATTACAGGGTATTTCTATCTTATTGTCACAATTTGTTCTTTTGACTCTGTTCATAACGTTAAATGATGGCAGAGTCGAAATGGCGTCTATGATTATTCGTAATGCATCAATTCATGGTCTTGTAGGAGCAGGATGTGGATTTGTGCTTCATAAGATAATGAATACTTTAATGCTTGGACCAGTCGTTTCTTGTGCTTCAATTACTTGTATCTTCAGTATCATTCGAGTATTCTATCGTAAGAGGGAAAATATATCTTTTCGACCAATATCATTCTGGACTTGTATATGTATTGTTTCTATACTACTCTTATGTATCGGATTTGCTGCAAATTCATTCACGATATGGGAGGATGAAATTTTGCTAATGTTTCTGGTAACATTTGGTGTTTTGATGGGATTGGTATCTTTCAAACAAAAGGATAAAATGGATAGATATCTTGGTGTGTCTCAATCGTTGATATTTATTGTTTCTACCCGTCTAGCGTCGATTTCGAGAAGTTGTAGAGACGAACAAAAGCCGTGGTGTGAAGAATCGTATCATGTGTCAGGTTCTGCATCTTTATTTTCACAGTCTAGATTGTTAATACCTTTTATTATTGCTGCTGTTCTACCTAGTATCATCAAAAGTTATTATCATAGGTCAAGAAATTATCATGGATCTGGGACTTTATGGATTGGAATGATATTAAGATTTGGGTTCTTATTGAATGCAATCTTCTGGTTGATAGAAGCTATAGATGATGGTGATTGGACAGCATCAATCTCTAGTACGAAACTAAAATCGACACGTGTGATGATAGCGCAATTCATATTGGCATTATCATGGGCCGCTGGGTATTCATTCTATATCTATTCCTCACCCTTTGTAGCTATTGAGGAGAAACCATCATCCAATCCAAATGAATCAGCACAATCAACAACTTCTACAGCCGTCGAACCAAACAATCCCAATTCCGAAATCTTCACCACCATTTCCTCTCCAACCTCTTCTTCACGACCCCAAATCCTCATCTTTGGCTACTCCAACACCCACGGAACAAGATTTTTTCTCCTGCTAACAGTCTGGATTCTTCCCGTCTTACTCTTGACAAAACCACTCGGTCAACTCTCCCTCTCTCTCCTCTTGATTTCCATCCTCTCACTCGTCGAAATCCTCGACTCCTGCTCTTCCAACCCCCAGATCCAAATCCTCGGCCCTACAATCCTCTGTCTCCTATCCCACTTTTACTTTTTCAAAACCGGCCACTCGGCAACTCTCCAATCCATCCAGTGGAACAGCGCGTTCATCCCTTCTCACGAGATATCATACCCTCTCACGCCGATTGTTTTGCTTCTCAACACGTTCTCAGCAGTCGTTTTATGCACCATTTCCGTGCCGTTACTCGCGTTATGGAAGATTTCCCCAAGGACGAGTCCTCAGAAAATCCTCGAGAGGTTGGCGAGGGATTATGCGGTTTTTTTGGCGTCGTTCATGGCAATCGCGCTCGCTACGACGTTCGAGGCGAATTGGTTGAGAAGGCATTTGATGTTGTACAGAGTCTTTATGCCGAGGATGTTGTTGGGTGTTTGTATGCAGGGGATAGCGTTTGTGAGCGCTATACTAGGAGGGTTGGTAGGCGTGAGAATCTCGGTGGGTAGTGTAGCGGGAGTGTTTGGTTGGGGAGAGTAGCCTGTCCGTCATTTAGAAATACATGACTCGATCGCGTAGGTTGATTGTGTTGAGGAGGCAAGTAACAGGATAAGACAGACTAGAAGGCGTATCAAGTACATGAAGTATAATCTGCTTTTTGATATAATCGTTACCCAGTATGAGACGTCATACGTAGCGGATATGGAATCATAGTAGAATGTATTCACTTTACTATCTGAAAGAAAACATCTCTCCATCTTCTATCGTGATCATCTCTCCATCTTCTATCGTGATCATCCTCCCTGTATCTTTTCAGAGATTATGTGTTCCAAAATTCATAAGATAGTTCATGAATGATAGATAGAATCAAAACTGCATAAACATCTAGCTATAATATAGAATATGTACATTTCCTGATACCCATCTAGCTCTATAAACGCAATCCCATACAGTTTAATTTAATGAGAAGTCAAAAATGTAATAGCCTATAGTAGAATCGTTAACATGTCGCTTTCACAAAAAAGTCAGTGGATGATTGAAAACATACCTTGTTAACGTCATAATCATACATTTCCAAAGCATTCAAAGCTTGTGATCGTTCATATCCCATTGATGTTAATCTCTTTAATATAGGATCGTCATGTTCTGTACCTGTACTAAGTGCCCGACCAGGTCCATCTGGTCTTGTATCTCCACTTTTATTTGTCGCGTTTATATCATTAAGACCGGAAAATATCGCGTCCCAATCATGGGCCTGTGTGATTGTATTGGAGGGATTTGCATAGAAAGATGTGGTGGGGATAGTGTTGTTGACATTATTATTATTTTTGTTCTTACTACCACCACTTGGTGTACTAGATTGTGGGATAAAATCGTTGGAATGAGTAGTTCTTATAATATTAGTCACGTTTGTAGTATTTGGTGTTGATATTTTGCTTGGTTCAGCATCATGTAATGGAGTTGATTGATTAGTTGATTCACTAGTATGTTTCGGGGTTAATTTATTAATTGACTCATCATCACGCATCGGAGTTTGATGATTAAAATGTGTTCCATTAACATTTGCACCTCCACCAACTGTAGTACTTGTTACATGACTAGGCGTTGGAGAGGCAAAAGTCGGATTAAATTCCGTTTCAGATATATGAGACGTATTTGCAAAATCATTCAATACTTCATCATCCGCTGTAGCTTGTTTTGATTCTGTCAAATCAGCAAAATCATCATCAAATCCATCATCATCAACGACTTTTGGGTTTTGTGAGATCTGAGAGGCTTGATGAGGAGGAGTATGCTCAGCTTGTGATATGATTGGCTCAGTAGAGTAGGATAGAAATGTAGATTTATTCGAGGCTGGAACTTCTGATGACTCGGACCTTGATGAAAGTCTCATGTTTGATTCATCGTATTTATTTGTCAGTGGCAATGGTTTATCATCAATACTTTGACTCGGAAGGTCAAAGTTTGTTGTTGGTATTGGTTGAGTTGAATCATGTAAAGGTAAAGAATGATGATGTGTAAATGCTGTAGGATCTTCTCTAGCTGGTAAAAGTCCTTCAAACTCAACAGGAAGTCCAGGTATACTTTCTTCTGGATAAGGTGGAGGTGGAACATCTGCATCTTCCGGTGGTGGCTTGATATCTTCCCCGAGTTGAGAAGGCAATGATTTTATATTTACTGTCGTTGGAGATGGTTCAGCATGTCGATTGTCTGGTTCTTGTTGGTAATCAGGTAATTCACCAACCTTTGATGAATCCAAATTCGATCTTGTAGTCGTATCATGCGCATTATTATCAAAATCGTCCTCAAAATGATTCTTTTTTGTCTTTGGTTGTTCTTCTTCATCACTTGAAGAATCAGAATCAACTTCTCGAACAGTCATGGGATAGAATTCTACGTTATCACTGCTATTATTGTTATTAATGTTCTTGTTGCCATGATCGACAGCGTCGAATACATCATTCGTAGCAGCTTCTGATGTAGGTTTATCAAAATCAGCAAATGCAGCGTCAAAATCAGACTTGACATTCTCTTGATGGTTTAAATTAGATTGCTTTTTAGGAGAACCATCTTTTGGAAATGAACCAGGGACAGCATTACCAGCCAATGAAATTGTTGATTGTTGCGTTGTAATATTTGGTCTTTGCAACAAATTTACTCCACCCGAAGATAGTCCATCACGAGTATATAAATCAGCATCATCATAAGTATAAGGTTTTTTCGGTGTCATTGAACTATCAACCGCACTATAAGGATTTACGGCACGATTTGAAGATGACACAGACTCTGCTCTCGAGTTAGACACATGCATTGGAAGCATATTTGGTGTGAACGGTCTTTCTTTATCTGCAAGAGGCGGAGGCATTTCCATTACAGCTGGACTTAACGCTCTCGATATCGGTCCAACAGGTGTTGATCTACCAGAACTTTCAGGATTCAAATTTTGTCCAAAATGATGTTCTTGTTCAAATCTACCAAAAGATGCCAGAGGTGGAGTATTATTCAACATTTGTGGTTTGATAGCTACTGGACCAAATACTGATTCGACAGTGGCGGGACTTGGGCCAGCAGTAACAAAATTGTCAGAAGATAATACTCCCTCGGATGCAACAGGTGCACTTGAAACTTTACGAAAGAATGGGTTTTTATTTCCTGAATCATTCTTATTTATTTGGGCAGGTGATTCGCTCAAAGCTCTATCAGAGTCATTCGTTTGTTTTGCTTGGCTGAGATTAAACATCTCCTCGTTCAATTTACCACGTTCTGCTTCGTTTGTGGATAGTTGCTTCTTATTAATCGCAACCATTCCCTTTTGCTGTCTTGCTTCTGATCTCATCTTTTCTAATTGGGGTTTCAATTGACTTATTTCAGTGTTAAGTTGAGACATGCGTGTTTTTAGATTAGTATTCTCTACTCGATCCGCTTCCAACGCTTGTGATACTTGCGAGTGCTGACTTATAATATCTTGATGTGCAATTTGTACCATTGCTAATTCTTGTTGAAGTTTCTTTGTTGATTCTTTTGATTGAACTAATTGTTGTTCCAAAGACTTTACTATTCGTACTTCTTGCTCATATTGTGCTCTAAATTGTGCCAATCTCTGCTCAAGCTCTTGTTTTTGTGAATTTGAACTTGACAATTCTTTTTCATTGACACCCCTCTTTTCCTGCACATTCTGCATTTGTGTTCTCAGATTTCCGACTTGTGTAGACATATTCGCCAATTCCGTCGTTTCTTCAGTCAGTTTACGACTTTGTTCTTCATCATTGTCACCTAGCAAATCATCACCGGTTGAATTACCAAGTTGAGACTGTTGTTGAAAAGGCAACATCCTGTTTGATGAAGGAGCAGATCCATTACTTCCCCCGGTATTCTGTGAAGTCAGACTAGCACCAAACGCTGATGTAGGTTGGAAAGGTTTAAACTTGTCAGATTGCCCGAACGTGGTTTGTGCTGGTGGTTTGAATGCATTCATCTGCTGATCACTCGGAGTAGTGAATGGATCAATCTCATGGCCTGCTCTACCAGATAACGATCCACCTGTAGCTTGTGGTATTTGCTGACTAGGGCGAGGCGATAATGAATCAAGTCCAAATAGATCATCAGCGGCTGATTTTGTAGTGTTACTAGTCGTTATAGGTGCGACTTGTCGCGTCGAAGTAGGAGGACCGCCAAAAGTTGATGAGGTAGGGGAGAAAGATTGTTTTGAAGGTTGTGAACGCATACTTGGTGGTATCAAGGCTGGAGGTAAAAATGCAGGGATAGGGGTGCCACTTCTATGCTGACGGATCAAATACATGGCCACTGCGAACTCATCCTTGTTAAGTTGCCCAGCAGCTCTGATATCCGACAAATCCCATATCGTAGCTAATATTTCTTCAGAAAGTCCAGAATTACTAAAAAACTTTACAGCTTGTTGTCCATCTATGGTTCCATTTCTTGACTTGTCAATGTCATCGAAGAAATTGTCAAATTGTACCTTCTCTTGGGGAGATACAAGCCATTGAGGTCCCGTAGATTGTTGAACTTGTTGTTGTGGAACTTGACCATAAGACGTACGAACTTGTTCACTAGACGACCTTTGTGGTACTGAACCTGGCCCTGAAAAACTCCTTACTGGATTCGTTATAGCGCTATTTCGGGATGTAGAGGGCTGACCACGTCTCGAAGCCGCTTCATATAGTCCTGGTGGAAGTGTCACGGGAAGTGTAGTCATGGCTCTACTCTTCAATGATGTGATAAGATGCATCGCAATTATAAAATCCGTCAGATCTAATACGCCTCTTTGTTGCTGATCCGCCAATGACCAAACCTTTCCCAACACTTCGTTTGGTAAGCCAGCTCTTTCTAATATACTCTTTGCCATTTCTCCTATAATACAATCAGCATACAAGCATAATTAATTTACTTTTACATTCTCATACCAGACATGATTCCTCCTTGTATACCTGACCGCTCAAAAAGTCCAGTATACTGTACTACTTTGTCAGGCAGGAGAGGAGGGATTCGTATACCACTTCCTTGTGGTTGTAATGGGTTGATGGGAGGTACAATTGGAGAATTTGCACCAGCTTGTATATTTACGCCTTCAAATCTTGGTAACGGCGCAGCTGAAAATCTCGTCAATATATGTGAAGTATACCTAGATATATTAACTCACGCTTGAACGCAAGATCTGGACTTGGATCTCTTCCGGCTTGATAATGTGCAATGAGTCGCAAAGCCACTGCAAATCCTCCTTTTGTCAATAACCCCCGATTTTCAGTGTCTGATAACTGCCATATCTATGATAGTTGTACTGGTCAGCAGGTAGACATCTTTTGAAACACAGTGTTATTATCCATACCTCTCCTAAGATATTTGGCGCAAGCTTTGATTTTTCAAAGAATTTTGCAGCTACTTCTCCAGTCACTACTCCTAATCGATCCGTGTCTGCTTGTTGAAATAAAGCATTGTAGACACGCTTCTCTTCTGGGGTGAGATTTAACAATGGAGAGTCTGAAATTCGTTATTAGTATCTCCACTCAATCTCATGACATTGTTTACTGGACATACTCATCTCTCCTCCCACGTCATTCATATTTGCGAGTCGAGTAAAAGTAGTTTACATAGGCTGTGTCTGTTACTGTTTCACAAGACTCGTGCTATTCCGCGACCATTGTTGTACTATCGTGGGTTATTCATGCATTTGTCGTGAGATAAATAAATTATAAGCATAGCTTTTGAATGACGTTCATACTGTAGGATGAGAAAATGGCGGGGACATATAATCACGTGTCAATGATCATGTTCACCTAGAGTGCAAGTTACGCATTATAATTTCGTTAATCAGTATCATTCAGTCGTCGAAACTCATAACACCAAGTTCTATCTCCTTTACTTTCGTGATCCACAAAGCCCAGCCTTATAGATTGCCAATCCCGGAATTATCTCCTCCCTCCTCTTCCAGAGCGCTCTTCCCAATAACCAATCTGTGACATCCACCACTTTTGTCATTTTGTCATATTTCCCACCTCTTTCCACATGTTCAATCGTATGCTTTATTATTCTTGCTTGATCATCAAATTCAAACACAAATATACCACAAAACTCCTCTCCAGAGCCTAGTAGTCCTCTTAGTCTCTCCATTTGCTCACCAGCAGTGGATATTCCTTTATTAAGTACAGTCGCCACTTTACTCTTGCTATCTTCGCTGCTTCGTGTTTGTATATCCTCATTCTCTTTCAATACGATACTTTTATCGAATAAGGCGGTCTTGCCGTCTTTCTCTGTTGTGGGTGTCGATGAAGGAGATGAGGAGCATGTTTTCCACTTTACAACAAACCTTTCATCTCTCCATCTTCTCTTCACTCCACTTCTTCCACCATTCTGCACCATTCTTTCACTCATGATATCTAACTTGACATTACCTACGACAGGAACTCTGCCCCATGCTACTGGAGCCGTCCATAGTGCGCCGGTGTACGGAATTCGACCCGATACAGTCGGAAGATGTGGATGAGTCGAGGGGAAAAGATGAAGTGTGATATCCGGAGAGAGGATGTCTTGCGGAAGAGGTGACGCAAGTAGGTTTGGGAGATGTGAGTGAAGCGTTCTGATTGCTAGAACATGATGTTAGCCTTGGGCGATGAAATATGCGGAGAAGGTCAAACATACTTTTGCCTAATTGTAGTGTACGTTGATCATTAGGTTGATGCTCGACATTTCTTCCATTGATTGAAGAATTGTGCAAATAGTCACAAGTGTGAGAATTATCGAAGTTACCAGTTTTGGTGAATGAAGGAAGTGAAGGTGATGATCTGGTTGTAACTAGACATCTTGAATTTATGAATGATTTATTTTTAGTCGCGGCTCTAGGATATGAAACTAGAGGTAATGGTACAAGAGGTCGTATAATACACCTTACAGGGTTTATCAAGCGCATAGGCTGCAGAAGATGAATAGTATCGATGTCATTTGTTTGCGATATAATCTGTATAGAAACGAAATTTACCGAATCAATGATAAAGTCACAAAAATCAATCCATTTGATGCGAATTATATCACGTGCTTTGATTAACTAATCGATAGTTATCATGGTTCCAGGGATTGACTACTGCTATTTTGTTTTCATATGTCTCATTATAATATTATGTTTACAGGTAAAGTAGTACAGTCTAGATAATGCAATCGTAATTCATCTCCGAAATTGTTCTGATCTTCCAGGAAGGTTTTCTCTTGACAGCTTCCATCTTCCGCATGATTTGACTCGAGTACATCATAGCCTAGACAACCGATACTCCACGTTCCGCTACAATGTTCACATACAACTTTATATGCCTTAAAGTCGACTTGGGCAGGTTTACCACAGTGTAGGCAATCAAAACCGCAAGCTTCGCAAAGAGCTGTAGTATCAGTATTTTTTGACTTTATTGACGTACCACATTCAATACAATTGGATGAACGTATAAATGTGCCGATAGATTGTTTTGATGGATTTGATAGATTATCAGGGATGCGACCAAAAGATCTCTCATTATCTTCGACGGGGCCATTAGGGTCATTATCAGAAGGTTTATAGTCGCAGTCTAATTGACAAGGAGTTATAATGGGCTTGCCGAGTTTCTTCTCGAGCTTTTTCCATCGATTACGCTGATGCCATAATCCATTTTGAAATACTGCCGCTCGTGCGTACAGTTCTGCTTGATCTTGTGTTGAGATTGAAGGATGATGAAACTTGTGATAATTGGGACCCTGTACAGCTTGTCGTATCGGTAATGACCCACCATGCGCAAAGATAATTTCTCCACTATCAAGCATTTCTTGGTGTTTTGATCTCTCATCAATCGACTCGATGTTTGGCTTGGTCGGTATATATTCGAATAACCTGCGAGCAGCGACGTCTCCAGAGCCTTCATCGTCTTCAGTCCCATGTCCTATCTCTAATAAAGTAAGCGTTTTATGATCTTCACCAATCAATAACTTTTCAAAGTTTGGACTGAACGATCCAGCCATAACTGCCGAGTTCAGCCTGATCACATCTTTGACTGAACAGTCTTCTTGAGAAAGGTAGGGATTCCAGAGCTTGACTACGCCATCGGAAGATCCCGAAAACAATGAAGTATGGTTAACTCCCCATGATAGAAACCTGACGCCTGTATCGACTTCCCAACGATATCGATCATGAGCAAGTACACCTACGCAGTCACCGTGTCCAAGACTTTTACTCGGTACTTCGACCGCCTGTGATTTACGAATGTCCCATACATATACTTTTCCATCAGTTGTGCCTGCTGCTACAAGATTATCATCATATGGACAATAAATAACGTCATTGATATCATATGCTGGACATTCAAGTTCAACAAAATCGCGCAATGCATTCGATCCATGTTGACCAAATAAACGAATAGCAGTATGCATACCCAAACCTAATCGTCTTGTTCCTACGCAAGCTACAGCAAAGGCTGTAGGGCCCAGATTTGGATTCCAAGCAACGTCAAACACATTGCCGGTGTTGCTATTTGTGATATTCACAGCCTGTGCAGTTTCCATGTTATAAAGACATACTTGTCCAGATACTTCAATCATGCTATCTTCAATATATATTCTCTCCTGCTCTTGTGCAAAGCCAGCAAGTAGATACCGACTCTGATGTGGAGCAATACCCCACTTTAGTGCGGATACATGTAGTGGTCTTGGTTTTACAGACTTGGATTGCTTGGGGAATAAATTCTGTATGGGTTCTTCCATGTCTGATTTAAAAACGTTTATCGCCTGATTAGCGGTGTGAGAAGCAGTCGCGATAAGCCCTTGAAGTCCTACACTCATAAGATCAGCCGAAGCACTGTGCTGATACGTCCGAATAAAGTGCACATCTTTTATATCTTCGTTTGGACATCCATAAGTGTTGAGTTTTCCACCAACACATACGGAATGAAGGTATTGATTACAAGGTGAAAATTCGACATGTTGAACGGTAGTGAAGAGTTTTTGATCATTGTTGGTGGTAGCAGTTTTTGGAGCAGAAATGACATGTTCTGGTAACTCTCGAACGATGCTGCTACGAGAATTTCCAATTATCAAATTGTTTGACATGTTATATTGCATACTGTCAGGATCACTCAAAGCAACACAGCCTGCAGCAAAGACTTCACCACCTGCCGACCATGCTAGAGTCGCGACGTCTCCAGATGCAATACTGGTCGACATTGTCGGGCCTAGTGATCCATAGCCATAATTGCAAAGCTCATTAATATTAGATGGGAAAGTATGGTCTATTGAACCAAGCTCTAACCGCCGGCGTGCTTTGGCCAATCGATCCAACTGGTATTCTGGGAGACATGTCATTTCATTAATTTCGTCCTGGCCATCTTCCATTGAAGATTCCATATCCATAATCCCATTAGCCTTCTCACTTGAACATACATCTGCACTGTGTTTAACGCTATTGATATAATCTTTTATTCGATTTTGACTCGTACGATTGCGTATGTGAAGTCGTGTTTGTCGTTCGTCATCTTGCTTGTCTTCTTCTCCATCATCAACCTCGCCCTGGCTGTGCGTGGGACCGTCGTGCCATGCCAGCTTCGTGCCCTGTCTTACTACCTCTCTTGCTCCTCTACTACGAGGTCTAGGTTTGCCAGCGAGCTTATTTGAATAACGTGTTTGTAAGGAATAGAAACTTCGTCCATGGAAATGTTTAACCATATGCCGCCACAAAGTACCTTGCGCTTTAAGATCCCAAAGCAACTGATCCTCTTCACGCGTGTAGATTGCGCCATGCCTAGAATCACTTGATACTAGTGGTTGTGCGAGGTTTATCCGTTCTGGTATAAGGCCAGGCGCTTTTCTCTGTGGTGAAGAGATCTGTCCCACATTTTCTGATCTGATCTTCGGTCTAATTGGCGAAAGACTCTCATCTTTGGCTACTATGATGCGCTTGTATGGAATTGGCTCGTCATCAGATGTTTCACTATGAGCGGATGTGACACTTCGACTGCGCTTCTGAGGGTTTGATGGCGCTTGACGAAGTCCAGTAGCAGCAGGTACTGGAAATGGAGAAATATGTTTGTCGTATTCATTTTTTAGTTGAGGGCGACGCTCAGGTTTCAGACCCCACTTCGTTGGTGACTCATCGTCAGTAGAGTCCTCTATGACTATCGCCGCCTCATTAGTCTTGGGTTCAGTCGATGCTGACCATTTCTGACCCTTCTTTGTAGATTGAAATCTTTGGTACGTGATAGAATCATCGGAATCGGATGTGAGGTCTATCAATTGATATTCCATTGCCCATAGGAAGATCCATACTGTGGCATAATAAAATTCAATCAAACACAAATCTACGGTGTCTACTTCACCTGAAAAACCGACACGCTGAAACACCACTACACATTCCACATGTATAATTATGGGGAGGATTTTTCTGATACGGCCACGTGATACACAATTCAAACGATGAGTCAGATTCTATGAGTCGTTAACCAAAACATCGGATCAAGTTATCGTGCCAATTCGACGTCTGCATGTTTAATTTCCAGCTGCATATCTTCATCATGAATGGCACGAATCGACAATCATGTCAGACATAGTGCCACGACGAAAGTCCGCCCGTCAAGCCAGAATCCGGAAAAGTTCAGTATATGTCGAAGACGATACGGATGATGACGTAGATTTATTAGACCTACACCAATATGCAGAATCAAGCCGTCAATCCTCCAAACGGGCAAGGTCAACGACTGCGACACAAAACTATGACTTACGAGCTGCCTCATCTGTAGCGACGGGAGGTCGATCAGCAGTCAATACGACAAGCTTGCCAAAGCAAACAGGACACGGATCGTCAACCAGGATTCGAACGAGAAAGGTGGAGACAAGAAGCAAGAGATTGAACACAACGAAGCCTGTTCATCGG